>Ga0209573_1000118_pt1 | contig 212387 bp, 45 predicted proteins | sample TNRBio252014_DNA_FD_185870 | JGI IMG/M metagenome (GOLD analysis project Ga0209573, IMG submission 185870) | Wastewater treatment Type I Accumulibacter community from EBPR Bioreactor in Madison, WI, USA - TNR Reactor_6/25/2014_ DNA (SPAdes)... | ecosystem: Engineered > Bioreactor > EBPR >...
TTCAACCGCGGCGGCCCGTTCACTTTCAGGAAGCTGCGCGATAAGTTCATCCGTAATCTGCGTAGACAGTGTCGACGCGTTTATCGTCTGACGAGCCGTTTCTTCAAGTTTTTGCGCTTCTGTAAGCCTTCCCAAACGAGCTTCGGTGATAGCTGCTTGATAAGCGTCCGCTTCCGCTTTTGTAAAAATAGGTCTGCGGGTGACGCCCGCGTCACGCGCCTCCAGCTGCAAGGCACCCACACGCACCTGAAACTCACTCTCAGCTTCATCAAGCGCAGCAAGAAACGCGTCGAGTGTTTCGGGCGTCTCAAAATCCAGGGGCATTTCTATTTCAAGACTCGCGGCCATAGCACCCGCACGGGCGAGGGTGGCCTTTGTAACCTCCGATTCTTTCCAGGCGCGTATAATTTCCGCCCGTTCCCGCTCCCGAGCGATGCGCTCTTCATATTCCCGCTGGAGACGTTCGTCTAACAGCCTGCGCTGTTCGGCAACCAGCCGGATCTGCTGCACTTTGTTATCCGCAGCGTTTTGAATAATCTGCATTTGAACATCATTGAAACGGGCATTTTGAAAACGCGCGTCCTGCAGGCGAAGAGCAAGCGCCTCAGCTGAATTCAGCGAGCTAACGTCCTCAACGGAGGCCGTTTCTTCATTGATGCGTTGAATTTGTTTCACAAGGCCGTACATCGCGCGGGCAATGAACCTCTCTCTCTTATAGGAAGAAGCAGGAAAAGTCGTGCCTGCATCGGGACCGCCAAGATCGATCGAACTTTTGATACTCGCATTAAGGCGGCGCTCAGCATCCTTTTGCCGCCCCTGATTCCGTTCCGCGAGAGAAGCTCTAAGCTCGGCCTCCGCAGCGCGCATATCCTGCTGAACAGCGATCTGATTCTTAACATCTTCTCCAGCCGCCCGAAGACGGTCAAACGCGCTGCTCTTTACATCAGGATAAAGCCTTGTCACTCTTTGTATTTCTGAGGCAATAAAATCATCCACATCCTTAAGGGTGGTCTCATTAACGTTGAAACTGTAAAGAACATCGAAAGCGGACGAAAAACTTTGCTCGATAATCAGTTTTCTTTCAGCCTCCATTGAAGCCTGCAGTTCAGCCCACTCTATCTCATAAGCACGGTTCCAGCTCTCTAGAGCGGCCTGTCTTTGCGCTTCGGCCTCCCTCGCTTCGGCAAAAACGGCAAAATCAAGGTGCTTCGCGGCTCTTGCCCGCTCAATATTCTGCGTCTGTCTTCTGCTGAACTTTTCCAGATTAAGCGCGGCAAGTGCGTCGCGAACGAACGTATCAATCTGCGCATCGAGATCCGCAAGCTTCACAACCTCGGGATTTACCTCCATAATCTTTTGAATCAAATTGGAGACCGCTGTTTCAACCGCTCCGCGGTCCCGGGCTGCCGTCAATTTGACCTGAGCAGCCTGATCCTGCCTATCTTCCCGAGTTTGACGGTAAACGGGAGCAATCTCACGGCCAGACGCCCTCGCCTCATCCGCGATTCTCTGACGCCGCTTATCCTTTTCGAAAAAGATTTCAGGGAAGAGAAAGTCGACGGGAACCACTTCATTGTCGGTTCGAACCCGGAGGAAAAGAGGCTTTGTAACCTTGTTCAATACGCCGAATCGTCCCGTTTCGGGCGTGCCGTAGATTTCCGGATTCGCGGTGTAAATAGCTTCAAGCTCCGCGAGACTTTTAACAATTTTGTCGTTTAGCTCGGTGGTTGATTCTGTGGTTTTGTACTCGTTGTAGTTGTAAATCAGATCATTCAGCGTGTGCGTAAGTTCACGAACCTTTTCAAGTTCAGCTAACTCCGCATCCTTCGCGGCTGAAAGACGTTCGTCATAGCCTTCGAAAAGCAGTTCGATTTTTTCGGAAAGCTGCTTTACCCGCTGAATCGTAGGCTGCAAACGCTCCTTGATCAGAGGCAGAGAATTTTTAAAAACTTCACTACGGATCAAGGGGTCGCGTTCCCCCTCTCCGCTTCGAAGCGACTCCAAAAGAATTTTATAAGCAGCCTCCACGCCTCCAGCGAATGGGATCCATTGATTCTGGAGTTCCTGAATCTCAGAAAACGCGACATCGGAGCCATTCTTGAATTTATCGCTTATCGCTTGAATGTTCTTTTCGAGGGCCGCGAGAGACGTTAAAGCACCGCCTTCCACAGTACCCGTGGCAACCATTTCGTTCCACTGATCAGCCAGACGCAGCATTTCGTCCAGAATACGTGCTTCTGACGCTTCTGTTTTTGCAAGAAAGCTTCTCATAGAAACTTCAGCTGCACTTAAAGAAGCTTTTACAGCAGCCACTTTATCGTCAAGTGCTTTTTCGACCCTGCCAAGCGCGGCACGGGCATCAGGAAAGCTTAACGCGGGGTACTTGGCAGCATCCTTGAAAGCTTCGAACTGCTGCTGCCATCCAGCGATGACCACGTCAAAATCACGAATGGCGGAAAGCGTTTCATTTGCAAGATGATCCTTCATAGCAGACGATGAGAGGAATGCGGAGAATTGTGCCTGAAGACTTTCCGGGCGGTTTTCCCAATCTTGAAGAGTGAGCTCAAGACCCTCTAAAAACCCGTTAACTCCATCAATGTATTCCTGAAGCCTGGATTCCTTTTCGAGAGCTTTTTGATAAGCTGCGGCCCTCTTGATTTCAAGAGCTTCGGCACGGTCCGAAGCCAAGCGGATCAACTCAAGTTCAGCTTTCACTTCTTGAATCGCGGACTGAACCTGAGGATTATTGGCCTGCGCGTCCGCCTCATAGGGACTTAATTTTTCGGCAACGCGTGTAAGCATTGTAAAAACGGCGCTCTGGATAAAGAGCAGCTGCGCTTCCAACGCCATAAGCTCCTGAGATTCGACCGAATCGCCGGTTTCGAGAAGCGCCTGGACATTATCCATTTCTTCCCCAAGACGCTTAAGTTCCTGCCGATCAGGCGTTGATATGACTCCTCGAATGTCCGAAGCAACACCGGCGTAAACGTTTTCCACTTCAAGAAAGCGCTTTTCCATAAGCTCAATGCTTTGCTCAGCGCGTCTGCGCAGCTTTTCGATGCTGGCGCCAAAAAGAGATTCTTCCTCAGGTTCAGAGCGAAGTTCCGAACGGGCAGAGGCCAGAGCTCCTTTAACTTCCCCTCTAAGCCTTTCAAAATCCGTCTTGATCCGCCGATATTCTGCCGGATCATTTTGCAGAAGCTGCATCAATGTCCTCGTGGTAAACCGTTCCGTCATGGCCGCAAGTTCCGCTGAAGCTTTTGACAGCAGAGACTGCGCATCGCTTTTCGGCGCGGACGGTTTTTCAGCGATGGCCTCGGCGCGGGATGGAATCAGAGCTTTTCGAATCGCTTCACCGGACACATCACCGCGAAAAACAGCTGCCACATTTTTCACTGAAACATCCGCCCCAGAAGTAAAAACACCTGCAACAGCAGCTGTCTTAGCCAGCTGATCTACGTTAGTGACCGCCGACGGATCCTGCGAAATCACCAGACGGACAGCCGAGGGCTTTTGAACACCGACGGAGAGCTTATACCCGCCCAAAAGATCAGGATCTTTGTCGACTCTGACCACCGTCGCCCCTTTGGGAAGGCTCGTGCCGGCGTGTGTTGAAAAAATCTTGCGGATGCCTCCAAGAGCACGAAGGGCTGCATCAATAAGATTGAGTTCTCGTGTATAGGCCCTAAAAACAGCTCCCTTCGTTGAAACACTGACAACAAAACTCTCCCGGCCTGCCGGTGTTTCAGCCATCATCTTGTAAATGCGTACAGGGTTTCCCTGCGCATCCGTTTCCCTGATCACGCGCACACGTATCGGCGTATTTTTAAGTTCATCCCGAAGGCGGATAAAGCCTTCGTGAGGAACTTTGCCTGTATCCGATGTAAGGAGTGCCAATTTTTTGCTCTCGAGAATCTTGCGCAAAAGTTTTTCATCACTGTTGTTACCCGCCAGCGTCCGTTCCGAAGCATCGCCGGAGAATGTAAAACGGTGGTCTCCGACAACGACCTCGCGCTGTTCGGCAGAAAGCGCTCTCAACTCCGAACGGGCTTCCGCGAGAGCGGGAAGAGCGGGTGTCTCCGCAACGCTTTGAGTCACAGGGCCGCGAAGGATATCCCCCTCTTCAATCACGGCAGCCGCTGCCGGCGCCTCTGTGCTTTCCACTCCCGGGGACTTCACGGAGCGAGCGCGTTCGATCAGTGTCATAGCATCGTGCTCTTCCAGGGGCTGAACAAAAAACGAACTTCCGTCGGCCAACTCCACAAATTCAGCCTGCAGCATGCCCCCGAATCCAGGCATCGCTGTTACTTCGCCCTTATCAGCAGTAGGAATTCTTCCGAAGACGCGGCGTTTTCCGCCCCAATCCTGCAGATAAAACGTTGTTCCATTCAGCTCCAGTTTCTGACCTGCGAATAAATCCAGCAAGCGGTTCATCTCGTCCTGCTGTTCCCCGGGCAGCTCCTTCAGGGCCTCTGTCCGGATCGCCTCCATCGCAGCCTTCGGATCCGCTGCCATAATCAAACTCAGAATCATCGTAAAAGACAGCGTCGTGAACGCCGCTGCAAACTCAGAATTCGACGCCATCGCCTGCCGGTCTTCCGAAAGCGCCGAACGAAGAAACTCCGGCACTTTATCTTTCGGTATCATTAAGTGCCATGATGAAAGCTGAAAACGAGGGTCGTTCAGCTGCCCGGACTTCGGCACCTGAAACGCCTCCACAAGTCTCTGCTCCAGAGGCATCGCCGTCTGCTTCAGTGACGCTTCATACAGTGCGGTTTCCTTCTTCTCATCGATCTTTGAGGCAATTCTCGGCGCGATCACAAGGTAGGAAATATCCTGTTCTCTCAGATAGGCTTCAATACCCGGTGTGTGAAAGCCTCCCGTCACAATCGCCGTAACCTTCTGATTCGTTTCTTCCATTTTAGCCACCGCTCTCTCGATCAGGATCTTATCGCGCTTCAGAGCTGCGGAATAAAAACGCTCCACACGCGCAAGATCCTGATCAAGAATCTCCAACTGGGACGGCAATCCGTAGGAGAATTGATACTGCTTCAAGAGCGGGGTTAAAAATGTCCGGAAAGTTTCGGCTTTGAATTCGTTTTTGTAGGTGTAGTAAAAATCCGCATCCTGCTTGGTCAGCGTAAAATCAAACATCTTTTCATAAATCCCCGCGATTCTCAGCACACGGTCGAGCTGCACTTCCGTTTCGGACGCAAAAAGTTTATTTTTGATCGAGGTTTCCAGTGATTCAATCTCGGAAAAGATCTCCACATCGATCGCGTCATACAGCTGCATGTACTTCAGATAACTCATAACGTTTTCGTACTTCTTGGTGAGGGATTCCTCCGTGCGCATCCCGGAAACTTCCCCTTCCAGATACCCGTAGTAATCCGAACGCTTCATCTTCTTCATGCGAAACTGCACCGTGTTCGTCAAAAAAGTAGACAGTTTCTCACGGCCCAGCACGTTCTTCAGATCATTGATCATCAGATCAATTTCTTTCTCGGCCTTCTCGAAATCGATCTGACTTTCCAGATCCACCAGAGCCAAAAGTGAATGCATCCCCGGGTAGTCGTGCAGCGCGATATTGTTCTTCTTGGCACTCGCGACAAGCACTCGCACATACCCCGTCAGCTCACGGCCGCCCTCCTGAAAGTTCGTGCGCGAACGCAGGATCTCGCGAAGCTCATCTGAAAACACAAAACGAGACATGTCCTCCAAAACCCTGTTCAGCCCAGCAAGCACTTCCTCATCACGGGTCTTTGTCTCTAGCGCCTCCAGATACGCCAAGCGGTTCTCTTCGTAAATCTTCCGGTCTTCAACGCCGTACAGATCAACTTCCGGCCGATCCACCATCACCAAATACTCCGGACCCGACAAACGAGCTTCTCTCAAAAAATATTCCGCTGCAGTGCGGCGCGCTTCCTTGTTCGGAAAAAAAGAAAACAGTTCGGTCTCCAGCTCCCCTTCAGCGCCTTCAAGGCTGATCAACTTCAACGCATGCTCTTTCACGAAGTATTCCAGCACCGATGCAATGTTCCGCTGCGCTTCCGTGTTCGCGTGCGCATCCTGTACGTGAATCACAATGCGGTCACGGCTGCCTTGAAAATTTCGTTTAATTTGTCCGAGGCTTTCGGGAAGGGATACTGAATTGAAGAAACTCGTCTTGTCGCGGCGGGACCAATCAAGTCCAGAAGGGACTGACACTGGCGTCTGGTTGCGCTTGGCCATCGCGTCTACAAACGCTCCGCCATCCGCCCACACGATATCCTGAGTGGTAAACACCAGAGCCATCGCCAAAGCAATTGCGCGAAGCCACACTCTGGACTTCTGAGCTTGCCATTCAATCATGAGGATTTGCCGTCCCTTGTGAATTGTCAAGAATTCTGGAGTTAGTAAAAGACTGTTTTGTATTACAGATGATAGCTGATGCTATTTAAATATCAATAGATACTACAAAAAAATACGAAGAAAAGTTATTAAGCGTTTTAATAAACTTTTTCCAATTAAATATAAACTGTTGTTAAAGGTATGTCAATGGCGGGATTAAAAATTTTTAATGACAGTTAATGCGGCCTAGATAAACCAGCTGAGGATATGAACATAAACTATTTAATTATAACTATTTAAGCAAATTTTCTTCGATACATTTCACAAGATCAGGAGTGCTAACCGGCTTTGAAATCGCGGGTTTAATCGTAAAAGGCGCTCCCCCAACCAAACCTCCAAACATCTCGCTCTGGCCCTTTTGAGCAGTTGCAGTCAAAAAAACAATCGGAATTTTCGCGAGCTTTTCGTCCTGCCGTATCTCGACAGCAATCTCGGGCCCTCTTTTGTCTGGCATGATAACGTCCAGAATAATGAGATGCGGCTTGAAAGCTTTCACCGAAGCCAAAGCCTGAGTCCCCTTGGTTTCAATCTTCACATCATAAGAACCCGCCTTTTCAAGGTTCTTCTTGATCATATTGGCAAACTTTTCCTCATCATCAACGATAAGAATCCGTTTTTTATCACTTGTTTCGTCCATAACAGCCTCCCTTGTCAGAATCGCAGCGTCACAACCGTTCCATGCCCTTCAGAACGATTCGCAATGCGAATTTCACCCTGATGAATCTCCATAATCCCTCTTACCACCGAAAGCCCAAGCCCCGTCCCCCCCTTGCCGCGGCGGGTAGTCACAAAGGGATCAAACACTTTATCCAGCATCTCAGCAGGGATTCCTGTCCCGGTATCACTTACTTCAACTATAACATGCCGGAACGGACTTTGCTTTGGATCCGGGCGGACACAAACAACAAGATCTCCGCCATCTTTCATAGCGTGAATGGCATTAGAAAAGAGATTCACAAACACCTGCTGCATCCGGCTCCGGTCGAGAACAACAGACTTCAAGTCAGGAGAAAAGTCCTTTTTTACCTGAATTTTGTTTTGAATCATTAAATGCCGCACAAGCTGAAGAGACTCGTCAATGATTTCAGGAAGGTTCTCCTCACGCATTTCAGCTTCCGCAGGCGCGGAAAAATCAAGCAGCCCTTTAATGACCGTATCCGCACGCCGCACAGCATCAAGCATATCCTCCAGGACCTGGTGAGTATCTTCATCCCTTTTAGACAGCATCTGCTGGAGATACTCCGCTCCCTGCATAAGAATCGCCAGAGGGTTTTTAACTTCGTGGGCTACGCCCGCAGCTAAACGCCCCACAGACTGAAGCTTTTCAGCTTGAATCAATTGATCCTGCGTTTCCCGAAGCTGCTGATTCAGCTTCTTCAATTCGGACAAGGCTTCCACAAGGCGTTGTTCATTTCGAAGCTGCTCCTGAATGGCGTCCTTCAATTTGTCTTCTTTCTGGAGAGCGTCAGAAATGCTTCGAAAGGCCAGCAAAAGCCCCGCGCTTTTCTCTCCAGGGCAAACCGAACGCGCTGAGCAATGAACCCATATAGGTTTGTTCATCCCGTCAAAAAAACTCACCCTCTCTACGCTGCGAGAAACACCGTCTTCCAGTGTTTTTGAAATAAAAGAGAGTCCTGAAACAGACATCTTTTCATTCTCGTGCCCGCTAAGCAGAACTGCAGAATAGGGACGCCCCCTGAGTTCGCTTTCATTACATCCCAGCATTCTGCAGGCCGACGCATTTGCCCGGCTTATCGCAAGCGCCCCATCGATAAAAATAACCCCCTCTGCGACCGAATCCATGACGGAGTTCAGCAGATTTTCACTGCTTCGCTGCGCTTTCTGTATTTGCTTAATTCGAAAAGCATTCGAGAGCACCCTGTGTAGAAAGATTCCATCCATCCGGGTCTTGAGAAGATAATCCTGAACACCGGCGGGTTTGTCGGCGGACAGCTTTCCTTCGTCGCCCTGATCACAAAGAAGCACAATGGAAGAAGCGGGCGAAGCTGACAGCACTTTTTCAGTAAATGCCGGGATATCAGGAGAACCCACGCTGCCCGTGGAAATCAGCAGGACGTGATAAGCTTCAAGAGCTGCCATTCGAAGGACTTCGGCAGGGCTTAGCGCTGTTTTGACTTTGAGAACTGGGGCCGTATTAGCCGAATCTGTCAGGAGCCCCTGAATAAACCGGGCATCCTCACCGTGCTTCTCGAGAAGAAGCACATTCAGGGATTTTGGAAGAGAATCGAAGGTCATAAACAAAGAATCCGAAAGGCGCCGCTCACGAACCGGAAATGCCCGCTCGTGAAAGTTTACGAAGAAGCAAGATTGCGCTTCACTTTTTCCATCAAATCTTCAGGGCGGTAGGGCTTCACGATGTAATCTTTGACGCCTTCAAGTTCAAATAAATCTTTCATCTTATCTTTCGCCGTGAGAACAATAACCGGAAGGGCGCGGTGCTCGTCATCCCTGCGCAGCGTGCGGACAAAAGTATAACCGTCCATTTTAGGCATCAGCACGTCCACAATAATAAGGTCCGGCTTTTCCTCAGCAACCTGCTTGAGTCCTTCTTCTCCATCACTGGCGGTAACCACCAGATACTGGCTGGCCAAAAGACGCCGCTTGAGAAGCTCCACAATATTGGGATCATCATCGATCACGAGAATTTTTTTGCTCACGCCTGCCTCGTTATCCATTAACAAACAGCTTAAGGGGTCTACTATGTTTCGGCTGATACGGAAGGATATTGAAGAAGAAAATGGACCCGAGGAGGATTGAACTCCTGGCCTCCACAATGCGAATGTGGCGCTCTCCCAGCTGAGCTACGGGCCCTTTAATCATGCGAGTGACTATCAGGGTAATGGGGTTCCGGCACTGACACACCGGGGTCGCGAAGACAGGCAATTAACGCGTCAAAAACTTTTTCCTGCCCAAGCTCATTAAAGATCTCGTGGTAAAAACCTTCAAAAATCTGAAGGTTTTTTTTCGGGGCTTTGATTCTCTCAAACACCCTCACCGTGCGTTCTTTATCGACAACTTTTTCCAGCCCCGCCATCAGAATGTGAACAGGAAAAGGAAACTCAAGAATGTCTTTCGCCTCAATGAGATTTCCGTATTTTATCATTTCCGCCAGCAGGCGAACAGAGATTTTTCTTTTTATCAGCTGATCTTTACGATAATGATCCACTTCTTCAGGATTATGCGTCAAGTGCGGCGGGTAAACCGGGTTTTTATAGATAAGTCCGGGAACCACCTTGTTGAAAAAATTATTCATGCAAAGCAGCGGCTCAGGAATTCTGAGGCCAAGACAAGGTGAAGATAGAATAAGTTTCGAAATTTTGTGCGGAAACCGAAGAGCCCAGTGAAGAGCCACAAGCCCTCCGAGGCTGTGCCCGAAAAGCGTCAGCGGAAGTGCTTCATACCTGTCTTTCAAGAACGCAATGAAAGAAGAAACATCGCGGATATAATCTTCAAGGCTGTCGACATACACTTCGCGGCCCTCCGACTGTCCCGCTCCGCGGGCGTCATAGACAGCGATAGAAACGGGCTCAGCAGAGAGAAAGCGGCTGAACTTTTCATAGCGGCCCGAGTGCTCACCGTGTCCATGCAGAATAACAAGCGTTTTAACGGCTGCCGGCTTATGAAAATAACGGTAATGCAGATTAAGGCCGTCCTCGGTTTTAAAAGTCCCGATTTCAGCGTTCAAGCGCTCACCGGTCCTTGCTTTTCACCGCGCTTGTAGAGTTCCTCAATAAGATGCCGGTATTTTTCCACAACTACTTTTCTTTTCACTTTCAGAGTCGGCGTCAACTCCCCCGCATCCTGACTGAGTTCCTTTTGAAGAAATGCAAAATACTTGATCTGTTCATAACGCGACAAGTCCTGTGTTCTTTCACGGATCCGGGCCTCGATCAACTGATAGAAAGCGGGGTTCACAACAAGCTCCTCCCAGCCTTGATGCGCAATGCCTTGAGCTTGCGCTGCTGATATTGCGGCCGGCCGGTTGAGCGCAATGAGTGCGACCAGATAATTTTTTTTATCTCCCACAACCACCGCGTTCAAGAAAACGGGATCTCCCAAAATAAGATTCTCAATGTTCTGGGGAGAAATATTTTTCCCGCCGGAAGTAACAATAAGATCTTTCTTTCGGTCCGTGATGCGCAGATACCCTTCGCTGTCAAACTCACCAATATCCCCGGTATGAAACCAGCCGTCCTTCAAGACTTCCTTTGTGGCCGCATCGTTTTTGTAATAGCCCTTCATCACGCAAGGCCCGCGGGTCAGGATTTCTCCGTCCGGAGCAATTTTAACTTCCACGTTCAACAGCGGTTTTCCCACGCTTCCGAACTTTAAAGCGCTCTCGGCGTTCACGGCAATAACAGGCGATGTTTCCGTCAAGCCGTAGCCCTCAAGAATCAAAACACCCGCAGCATAAAAAAACTCTCCAAGCTCACGGGACAGCGGCGCACCTCCAGAAATAAAGAAGCGAAGCCGGCCGCCGAGACGAGCGCGGATCTTGCTAAAAACGAGCTTTTGGGCGGCCCAAAACTGAAGCTTCCAGCCCAGAGGAGCGCTCCCAAGGCTGTCATAATGCTGTTTCCTGGCCCCCACCTGAAGAGCCCAGGCAAAAAGCTTGCGGCTTACAGGTCCGGCTTTGGCCACTTTTTCATGAATAGCTGCGTGCATTTTTTCATAGAGACGCGGAACGCTGGCCGCAACCGTAGGCTTAAAGAGGATTAGATCCTCAGGAACAGTTTTCATGCTTTCCGCATAGGCAATGCTGCCGCCGTTAAGAGCAAAAAAATAGTAGCCTGCCAGACGTTCAAAAACATGACTCAGCGGCAGAAAAGACAACGCAAGGTCTCTTTCATCAACCCTGATCACCTTGCTCGCGCCTTCAAAATTTGCAATAAAATTGGAGTGCGTCAACATGACCCCTTTGGGCGGGCCCGTTGTGCCGGAAGTGTAAATCAGAGTGGCCAAATCCTCCGGATGAAGCTCTTTAAGACAGTCTTCAACAAAGCCCGGATTAGATCGCACCTGCCCGCAGCCTTCTTCACGCACGGAGAAAAACGGAACGCAGAGCCCCTGGCAAGCGGACGGCGCATCAAAGAGAATCACGGTTTTGATTGCGGACGGAAGATCAGCCTGAATGCGCTGATAATGTTCAGCGGTAGATAGAAAAAGGACCTGCACACCCGCATCCTGAAGGATGTAAGCGGCCTCTTTCGGGGAAGACGTGGGATAAACAGGCACCGTAACCGCGCCCAGTGTCAAAACTGCCAGATCAGCGAAGGTCCACTCAGGCCTATTCTCTGACAAAATAGCAACCCGGTCTCCCCTGCGAACGCCCCGGAGGCGAAGACCCGCGGCCGTTTCCGTCACAGCCTGGCCCCAGGCCTCCCAGCTTATCGAAGAAATTCCGCCATTTTCGGGAGATTTAATGAATAAAGCTTCACGCTTACCGTACCGGGCAAAACGATCAAAAAAAAGACAGGGCAGGGTTTTTTGAGCTTGAGGGGGAATCATCATCATGCAGCCGGCAGATTTAATGAAAAGCTATTTTGAAGACGTTTATTTTCAGATCCCAAAAAACGTCCAGAGACGGTCAAGAATTTGTTCCAGCTGTTCCCTGCTGAGAAGCCAGCTGATCAAGAAGCAGCTTGTTTTGTTCCGTCTCATTCTCAATGATTCGCATCTTTTCCTGTCTCAGAATCTCGTCAACGTCATCCGTTTTAAGGCTCTGCGGACTCTTGTTTTTTTCTTCAAGATCCTGAAGCATTCGCCGGTGCATTTGAGCCTGCTCCGTGATCTGACGTATCTGGTCCGTCTGAGACTGCTGAAGCGATTTGAACTTTTCGTTCGTTTCAATAATCTCATTGATTTGTTTTTGAATTTTGACGACCTCAAGATCTTTTAGAGGTGAAATATCTTGCTGGGCGATCGGAAGAATGACAGGCGAAGGCACGGCTGTCCCGACCGCAGCGGCCGGGCTTTTGTAAGCTGGAACAGACTGAATCCCCTGAACCTGACGCACCGCTTCGGCGGCGCCCGAAAAACTCTGCTGCGAAGATCCGGTTTCGGAAGGATTCATACTCCGGACTGTCTCATTCACGGAAGCCATCGCCTGAACCACCTCAGCTTTAACAGAGCTGGAAGATTCTGCACTGGGAGTCTCGAGCGAACGAGGCGCTGTTTGAGCGGAATTCGCCTGTCCTGCATTCGAAGAACTATTCTTTTTTTCTTCCTGCCGGGGCTGAAACCATGTAAATCCGAAACTGACAATCACGAGAAACGACACAGCCATCAGCATTCTAAACTTCATGAATCACCTGTAAAGATTATAAAACCCGCTTAACCAGAAACGTTCGAGGGGTGGTTTAATATCGGCCAATACTGGTACGAGTTTATCACTAAAATACAGATTCTGCACAACTGAAAAATAATAACTTTGACGCGTTTATTCGGACAATAACCGTTTAATTTCCGTCATTTGCTCCTGGGCAGCAGCCTCTCCGGCCTTGATAAACTTCTGGGGATAATAGAACTGGGCCCAATGAGCGTCAGGCACAACGGGATGAATCAGCAAATCCGCTTTGCGGCCCGCGGCGGCCGCGATTTCAAACTCCATAAACTGGATCGTATTCATAATGACATTAAAAATGTTACCGGAATAATGCCTTTGAAGTCTTTCAACGGAACTTCCAAGCAGGCGATTCCAGCCTTTTCTCGGAGCCGCTGACTCTTCCATTTTTTTCAGCAAGGCTTCCTGATGAAGCTGATGCTTGCGAGTCCAGTCCTTGGGGCTGGGAAGCACGTTGACGGCGATGATTTTTTTGACCCCCATCTGCGCCAAAACACGGACAGGCAGAGGATCCACAACGCCGCCGTCAATCAGATGTTCTGATTTGTGCTGAACAGGCCGGAAAATACCGGGAATTGAAACACTGGCCCGGATCGCGTCCGTAACCTTTCCGGCGCGGAAAATCACCTGCTCCGCCGTAAAAAGATTCGTCGCCACGATACGCAGTGGAATTTGAAGATCCTGAAATGTCTTATCTCCGATGTACGGCGCCAGAAAATGATGGACCTTGTTCCCTTTAAAAAATCCGTGATGAGCGACTGAAAAATCGCTGAAACCCAGGAGCTTAAAAAAACCTGTTCTCTTATCAATCGTTTCCGCGATCTCCTGCATCTTTTCACCGCTGTGCCCGGAAGCCCACAGCCCGCCGACCAGCGCCCCCATACTTGAACCCGACACGACATCGATTGTGATCCCTTCTTTTTCGAGAGCTTTGATCACACCGATATGCGCGAGGCCGTATGCCGCGCCGCTTCCCAGCGCAAGCCCTACCAGATTGCCGGAAAGCTCTTTGGCGAGAAAACGAAGAGTGAGCCCATAGCGCTCAGGCTGAGTCTGCTTGTCCGGAATAAGGGATAAGATTCCGTGCTTTAAATGACCTTCTTTTTCTTCAAAAGTCATCGAAGTTTGGGCCTCCGCTTCTGCATCCGGAACCAACACCTTGATTTCATTCCGCCCGAAACCAAATCCTTTTTCAAAAGCGGTCACAAGCTCCGAACAGTCCTCAAGCTCATCCCTGTCGGAACAGGTGTAAAGGTAAATATGGTCCGACTGTTTGAGACACCGGTAAGCAATACTCGTGATATCTCCCGGCAAACGAATCAGCAAGAGATCAAAACGATAGGTCAGGAAACTGAGGAGCGAGGAGATTTTTTTTTCTTCCTTATCTGAGGCGCCCTGCAGATCGACTCGAAGATAGCTGAATCCGTCAGGGTGTTCAAAAACACGGGATTTGACATCCGTTTCCCGGCTGGGCTCCATCTTCACAATATCAAACGATTGAAACGCGGCATTGCCCTTGAACGCTTCGCCCCATTGATCCTGAGGACATGCGGCAAAATCAACAAGGACAGCGTCGCGTTTGGATTCCCGGACAAGTGTTTTGGCAAAATCCAGCCAGAAGACAAAAGCCTCTCCGGTCTCGGGCCGCCGGGAGTGCAATGCGGAAATAATCACTTCGCGGCGGGGTCCTTTACCGCCGTTGCTCATGGTCAGGCGGTGGCCAAAAGCGCGGGTCAGATAAAGAGAAATTGCGGGCATCTCACTGACAAGCTTGAGGAAATCATTTTTTTCAAGCCGCAGAATGAGTCCGTCGCTCTTGGCTTCCACCGAAACACTATGGGGGTTCCCGTTCAAAAGAGAAGTTTCACCGAAATGATCTCCGCGGTACAGCAGAAGAAGAGTCTGGTCTGGCTTGTCGCCGCGTGAGCGGTTAAAAAGCCGGAAGCGTCCAGAAACCACCACGTAAAAAGCGTCCGATTCGGAGCCTTCTTCGTAGACAATATCGCCCCTCTTGTATTCCACAAGACGTGCTTTTTTGTCGATGATTTTTTGTTCGGCGGGAGTCAGAGAAGAAAAAATGGGAATTTCCTCAAGAGAAAATTCCTTGCCAAGATCCTGCTTCCGGTTAAAGGGGAAAAAAGCCATGACTTTATTATCGGCTCCTCTGCGGGAAGCCTTAAAAAAACAAACGGTGAAGCGGGGTTACCCCTCACTTCACCGTTTTGATTTCAAACATTCGATCAAAGAACCGGATCAGCCGACTTCTTCCGGATCATCAAAATCATTCACTTTGCTTTCCAGCCAGTGATTATAGGCGTAATCAAGAACCCGGAACTTATCCACAGGATCCATCATTAAGAACCGGACCCCCTGATCATAGCCCTGATTTTTACCTTCAGCGGGTCTCGACCACATAATTTTCCCCGAAGTCTTGACAGGCTTGGGGTCATCCGGAATATCAATCTCCAGGTCGATCAAGGCCCCTTCATCAAGGCTCACATTGGAGTTCATCTTGATCCCCTCACGGGACAGGTCCTTGCTGAGGCTCATGCCTTTCGCTTCCGAACTACCCGGTGCGGTAAATTTCACACTCATATAGGCATCAAAACGCTTGAATCTACGACGATCTTTATCCATAAAAAGCCTCCTTACAAGCTCACTTCGGCATTTGGCTAGGGGCGACTAGAATCCTGTTTTAGACTTTCTTAAGTCGTTAATAAAACTGGGCTTACGAATAGCGCCGTCGAAACCGAAAAAAATATAACACACGGAATTATGAAATACAAGGCGAGGCAAAAATAAATCTTTTTACCGGTAATTGGTGAACTGCAGGGGTATTTCCAGAGAGGCTTCCCTGAGCATCTGGATAACCGACTGGAGCTCATCCCGGCTCTTCGAAGTGACCCGAATCTCATCGCCCTGAATACTGGCTTGAGCCTTGACGCCTGACTCCTTGATGAGCCTGACAATGTCTTTGGCCTTATCCTGCGGAATCCCGTTGATCAGCTCTACTTCCTGTCGGAGGGTCCCCTCAAAAGCTTTTTCAGGCTCTTCAAACTTTAAGGCCTTAACAGAGATATCACGTGCCGCCATGCGGGTTTTAAGGATGTCCTGAAGATTGCGAAGTTTAAGATCGTCGTCGCCGATGATCAGGATTTTTTTCTCAGATTTCAAAAGCTCAATAGAGCTTTTGGAGCCCCGGAAATCGTAGCGGTTACGAAGTTCCTTGATCGCCTGATTGACGGCATTGTCGACCTCCTGCATATCTACGGAGGAAACAATATCGAAAGACGACTGCTGGGCCATGAGACTTAACGGGTTCTTTCTTCGGGGAAATTACGGGCAAATTCTTCGACGTGCTGGCGGAGGCGTTCCAGATCTTCCGGTTTCATTCCGACAAATTCGATTCCTACGTCGTAACGGGTCTTCTTGTTCTGACTGTCACGAGTGGGGACAATCCAGACAATTTTACCGCTGCATTGCACACCGTCTTTTTTCTGTTTGTCAAAATCCAGGCGGATATTGCACGAACTGAAGCGATCAAGGGCTTTGTTAACGAAAACCGCAACGCCCCCGGCACCAACATTTTCGGTAACTGTGGTAATGGGTTCCGACTTCTCTTCTGCAGAGCGGATTTCAATCTCGCAGTGAAGATTCATGCGGGGAAATTTACGTTTATCAAAGCCATCCCACATAGAGCCGAACCTCGCTTTTAGAGTGTGTTAGTCGATGGTCCGGATAAAGGCATCCTGAAACCCTTTACCAGACTCATTCTTGCGGAAAAGATCAAAACCTTCCTGAGCATCATCAAAAGTTGCGTAGCGCCCCATAAAAACCGAATAATAGACGCGGCCGCTGGGACGAGTAAGAGCTTTGACAAAAACAGGCAGCTCGGCTGCTTTCAAAGTTTTTTGAACTCTTTCGGCATCATTCGGCCCTGCAAACGTCGCGATCTGAATAACGTAACGGCCTGCAGCACCGGCAGTCGAGGCAGCTGCCGCTGTTTCCTTGACTTCAGCCGAAGCTTCTTCTTTTTTTGCAGCAGCAGACGAAACCTCAGCCGATGCGGGAGTCAGCGCTTCACTGGCTTTCACCGGCACTGTCGCAGCTTTTTTAGCTTCAGAAGCAGCGGCTTTCTTGGCGGCAGCTTCTTTCGCAGCCGTCTTTGAAACCGCTTTAGGCGGAGCCTTCATCGCCTCTTCCCGGCGGACATTCAAAAGATGAATGCCCATAAAAATTGAAAATAACGCAGCGGCTCCTGCGATCCAGTATATAACACGTCTGACGGCGGGTTTGCGAAGATCAAAAGACTGAAGAACGCGGAGGAAGAAAGCGACCGCAACCACAAAAATCCCAAGAACACTTTTGCCTGCGGTACCCAGCACACCTGCGGTTTTCCCCCCGACACCCTGCGCTAATTTACCAGCACCGGAAAAGTCAAAGGAGGGAAACATCCCTTTTTTCTTCCAAGGGTCTTCCCGAAAGGGCATTTTCTTGGCAGGCTTCTCGATTTCAGCCAGCTGCGCCAAACGATCCAGGCGGCTCTTCTCGGACGACTTTTCTTTTTTATTGATCTGCGGAATTTCATGAGGCTGAACGCCGCCCAAAACATCCCGTGACGGCTGTTCAAACAAATCACGCACAGGAACAGAAGAGACAGGCTGCTCTGGCGCTTCTTTGGTTTCTTTGAGCAAAACGGAGGGCTGGGAAAAAGACAGGGACTGCTGCTGCGGTTCCGGAATATGACCGCTGCGCGGCCGGTCCAGAAGTTCAGGTCTTAAATTTCCGTAGAGCTTCTTTTGAATTTCGTTTTCACTAAGCGGACGAAGTTGACTGGTTGATTTCTTTTTCTGGCTAAAAAAACTCATGGGCCTCACTGAACGCTCAAGCGGAATTTAACGGGTGCTATGCCCGTTAGCTAGATGGAGCGTGAACTTGAGCAGCTCTAAATCTCCTAATTGAATTTTTGCGCGCTGGATAAAACCTTTATTCTGACAAAGCCTGATCGCGCCTTCCATGCGTGAAGTCGTGCGGAAAACAAGTTCCTGATAACCTACTTCACGGCAATACTCAAGCGCGCGCTCAATCAGTTTAACTCCGAGACGTTGATTGCGGAACTCCGAAGCCACAAAAAGACGCCGAAGCAGCGCGATCCGGTCATCTTCTTTCTTGATTGCAACGGAACCGATAATCTTGTTGCCCGCCTCAGCGACAAAAAAAACATCCCCCAGCTTGCCGTACGATTTTTCAATGGATTCAAGATCCTCAGTCGGGTACGCCGCCTGATCCTGAGTGAATTCCTTTCCCATAATCGCCGTGATCATACTTTTGATCGCGGCTTCATCGCCCGGCTTGTACTTGCGAATGCTGATCGTCGAGGCGGTCATGAATCGGCCTACTTCTTCGGCTTCGCAGCAGCTGCTGCAGGAGCTGCCTTTGCGGCAGGAGCTTTTGCAGCAGGAGCTTTCGCGGCACCCGCTTTAGGTGCTGCTGCACCTTTAGCATCGCCCTCAGCGCCTTCAGCCTTTTCGCCTCCGCCGCCCTTCTTGACCTTAACCTTCATGGACTTGATTTTCGGCAGACCAAACACCGAACGGTCCGTGGCAAATCTCTGCTCATCCTGCATTTTATTAACTCGTTCGAAGCGTTTCAGGACATTACGGTGCTTAACACCAACGCTATCAACACGTAAACTCGAGTGCTGCGACATAATTTCTCCTTGTTGCTGCGGTCAAAACCAGGAATTGCTAAATAGTATTAGCGTTGCGGATTATACAGATATGGAAGGCCGTTGGCTAGCTGAAATTCGTGGGAAATTGAAGAAAATTGCTGAATTTTGAAATCAGCCAAGTTTCGGCATATTGCGGACATAAGCATCTTCAGGCGCCAGTCCCTTAGCTATCAGGTCTTTGAGGACCGAGGAGGCCACGGCACGGCTTTCGAAGTCATTAGCAAACACGACGCGGAACTTCCCCTGAGTTTGAGAAAAGCCCCGGTACCCCTGATCGGCAAGTTTTTTAATGAAACGATCGGCTTCAGGCTGTGTCTTAAAAGTCGCAAGCTGGATGGTAAACTTGCCTTTCCCCGCTTTAAGCGCGACAGCCTTTGCCGCAGCGTCAGACACCTGAACCGCAGGCACCGTCAAAGCTTCGGTTTGGGCTGTGACAACAGCGGCAGCCTGGCCAGCCGTGATGACTCCTGAAGCAGGCAAACGGCTGGCATCAATCATCACAACATCGGATTTGGGTGCCGTCTGGCTCAAAACCGTTCTCGCCTTCCGCGCTTCCTGACGCTGAATATCACGGGAAGCCGAGCGTTTTCCTTTTTCAAACCCAAAGGAAAAAACAACAACGTAAACCATCACGAGTGAAATAAGGATCATTAATGCTTGATCAAGACGAAGCGAGACTCTGAATTTATCAAGTATGGATTCCCTAGGCTCAGCGGTCATACTGGAAGCGGCGGAAGTAACCTGAAAAAGATCGGCCTGCATAGCGGCGTTAACTCCTGTTTTGATCCGTGGATTGAAGAATTTGCTCGTTCCATTTACGGCATGCTTCGCTCAGGACATAAGCGCTAGGACGAATTTTTCTTTCCTGCGTTTCATAATTTACTTCAACAATGCCGAAGCGGGGCCCGTAGCCTTCGGCCCACTCAAAATTGTCCAGGAAAGACCAGTACAAATACCCCCAAATCGGGACACCGGCCCGCTGGGCTTTCTGAACCGCTTCCACGTGCCGCTGAATAAAGCTCTCTCTTTGGGGATCCGTTGACGCGCATATTCCGTTTTCAGATATAAGGACCGGGCGTTTGTACTTCTTGAGGCTCAGAAGAACCTTGGTCAGACCGTCCGGGTATACCTCCCACCCCATGAAGTTCTGTTCCTTGGTATGTTCCGGATGACTCGGGTCCTGGCTATCCACACCCAGAGGCGTTGAACCGCCCTTGGTGGTTCCCTTAATGAAATAGCGTGAATAATAATTCACACCGATGTAGTCGAGCGTCGGCCCCGAGGACAAAAACTCGCAGTACAGCCCTGGAAAAAAAAGAAAGCCCTTCATCAAAGCTTCGAGAAAAAGATGGTTAAAAAACCAGTCCCGAAGAAAAACAAAAAAGCGGTCTTTGAGTGACTTGGGATCGAAAGGTGAAAAAGCCGACATGTGCTTGGAAATGGAAACCCAGACTTCCCTGCGGGGATTTTCATAACAGGCATGAATTTCCCGGTAGGCGGCCACGTGGGCGCGGACAAGATTCGGAAGCACTTTGACAGCGCTGGCAAAGGACTTTTCTCCCGGGGGCCACAACCCCGTGCAGTACCCATGATAAAGAAAAACCATGGGTTCATTGATCGTAATCCAGAACCGGACGTGTTCTTTGAGACGCTCGGCAACCTTACGCGTAAAGCGTGCGAAATAAGCAGCCGCTTCAGGGTTAAGCCATCCGCCCTTGTCCGCAAACCAGATCGGATTCGTAAAATGATGCAGCGTCACGACGGGTTCAATGCCAAGGCGGTGGAGTTCAAGAAGCATTTCCTCGTAGTGATCGAGAGCCGCTTCGTTCCACTCATTCTCACGAGGCTCGATACGGCTCCACTCGACGGAAAAACGGTGTGTGTTATGGCCAAGCTTCGCGAGCAGCGCGAAGTCTTCACGGAAACGGTTATATTGATCACACGCAAGAGCGGAAGGAAACCTGACACGGCCGGCCTGTTCAAAAGCCCACCAGTCGTTGTTCGTGTTGTTGCCTTCAACCTGGTGAGCCGCTGTAGCCGCTCCCCACATAAGCTTTGGAATGGGTCTAGAATTCATAAATAAAAACACCTAAAGGGTATGGAATTGCGTTGCTGTCAGAAATAAACACGGGTTATTTACGGAAAACCGGAGGGATTACTTAACCATCTTTACACGATTAAAGGGCCACCAGATCAGAAAAGCTTTTCCCACAACATTCTTTTTGGGAACGAATCCCCAGCTGCGGCTGTCGGAAGAATGCGCGGAATTGTCCCCCAGGACAAAATAGCTGTCAGCGGGAACATTGATCTTTTGATCAGGCTGGCCAAAAGGGCTTTCCTTGACGTTGTAGTAATAGTTCTTCGTAAACACACCGTCATCCAGAAACTTCTCGGAGACAAAGATCTTACCGTCGCGGATCTCGACTTTTTCTCCCGGCATCCCCACAAGGCGCTTCACAAAATCTTTTTTCATATCCAGAGGATACTTGAAAACAATGATGTCCCCGCGCTCAGGCTCGCGAAAACGATAGGAAACTTTATCCACAAAAATTCTGTCTCCGACCATAAAGGTCGGAATCATGGAGCCTGTCGGAATTTTGTAAGGTCCCAGAAGAAACGTGCGGATCAGAATCGCGAGGACAGCGGCCACAACAAAGGGCTCACCCCAGTTTTTCCATTTGTCGTAAAACCATTCCCGCCGGTGCGTGCGGAACTGCGTCCACTCTTCAGCAATCTTGTGACGGTAGAGAATCACGGCGCCCAGACCAATGAGAGAAATCCACACAATCATGAGTCCACCCGAAGCACGCTGATAAAGGCTTCCTGAGGAAGATCCACAGAACCGATTCTTTTCATTTTCTTTTTACCTTCTTTTTGGCGTTCCAGAAGTTTTCTTTTGCGCGTAATGTCGCCGCCGTAACACTTGGCAGTCACGTTTTTCCGAAGAGGGCTGATCGAGTCACGGGCAATGATCTTGCTGCCGATGGCCGCCTGAATGACGACTTCAAACATCTGTCTGGGAATCACTTCTTTCAGTTTTTCGACCAGTGCCTTGCCCCGGTCATAGGCTCTGTCACGCACCACAATGCACGAAAGCGCGTCCACGGGCACAGCGTTGATGAGAATATCCAGCTTTACAAGCGGCGCCGGCTGATGCGCAATCAAATCATAGTTGAAAGAGCCGTAGCCGGCTGTCGCGGATTTTATCTTATCGTAAAAATCCATAACCACTTCAGCAAAAGGCATTTCATAGGTCAGCACCACGCGCTTGGTATCAAGATATTCCGTGCTTTTATAGATGGCCCGGCGGTCCTGGCAAAGCTGCATGATCACACCGAGATTCTCTACCGGAATAATCAGATTCGCCCGAATGTAAGGCTCCTCGACTTTCTCAATGCTCGTGACCGGAGGAAGCTCGGTCGGATTGTCCAGCTCCAAAACCTTTCCATTGGTCTGGGTGACGCGGTAAACCACGTTCGGCGCGGTGATGAGCAGGTCCAGATTAAACTCTCTTTCCAGACGTTCCTTGGCAATATCCATGTGAAGCAAACCCAGAAATCCGCAGCGGAAACCATTACCGAGTGACGCCGAGGTCTCCGGTTCATAGGCAAAGGAGGAATCATTCAGACGAAGTTTGCCCAGAGCTTCGCGCAGTGGAACAAAGTCACCCGGGTTAATCGGATAGAGCCCGCAGAAAACCATCGGCTTGACTTCTTTGTAACCTTCCAGAGGTTCGACCGCAGGACGGTTGAGCAGCGTGATCGTATCCCCGATTTTAACTTCCGCGATGTCTCGTATATTTCCGCACACATAACCGACCTCGCCCACGCTCAGCATGTCCACTTCCTGAGGTCTCGGATTGAGAATGCCGATCTGTTCGGTCTCGTAAGACGCGTGAGTCTGCATCATCATATACTTGTCTTTTTTTGACAGGCGGCCTTCCATGATACGGATATAAGCGATGACCCCCTGGTAGGTGTCATACTTGGAGTCAAAGATAAGAGCTTTCAGGGGGGCTTCGATATCCCCCTTGGGCGACGGAATGCGCTCGACAATTGCCTGAAGGACAAGATCGGCGCCTTCCCCTGTTTTGGCGCTGCAGCGGATAATTTCTTCCTCAGAGCAGCCGAGAAAATCCATCATTTCTTTGGCAACTTTTTCAGGGTCAGCTGCAGGCAGGTCGATTTTCGTGATCACCGGAATGATGACGAGATTGCGTTCCATGGCCAGATAGAGATTTGTCACGGTCTGGGCCTGAATACCCTGCCCCGCGTCCACAAGGAGGAGCACGCCTTCGCAGGCAGCCAGACTCTTGGATACTTCGTAGGTAAAATCGATATGCCCCGGAGTATCAATCAGGTTAAGCGTGTGCCCTTTGTAATGGATGCGCACCGCCGTCGCCTTGATCGTAATACCGCGCTCTCTTTCCAGGTCCATGTCATCAAGCATCTGCTCGCGGAATTCACGGGGCGAGATCGCACCCGTATCCAGAAGGAGACGGTCAGCAAGCGTCGACTTACCATGATCGATGTGCGCGATAATAGAAAAATTTCTGATCTTTGAAGCTTCCATCAAACGTCCTGTCTCATGAGCGTAGTCCGCGGATCGCGGCCGCCCGGTCGGTTTGTCCAAAAACAGCGGTCCCTGCGACGAGAATATCCGCGCCGCTGGCCCGGACTTCCGGGGCGGTCTTCGCATTGACGCCGCCATCCACGGAAATAAGTCCTTCAAAACGGGAGCGAAGCCATTTTACTTTTTCCAGCTGTTCCGGCATGAAGGATTGCCCGCCGAAACCAGGTTCCACGGTCATGACAAGAATCAAATGTAAAAACCCCAGGTAAGGTTCAAGGGACTCCACCGGCGTACCGGGTCTGAGCGACATTCCGGGCTTCATCCCGGCTTTGCGGATCGCGTCCAGCGTGGCATGGTTGTCACGGCAGGCCTCGACATGCACCGTCAGCCAATCCGTTCCAGCCTTTTTAAAATCTTCCACATAACGGATCGGTTCATCAATCATCAAATGCACATCCATCGGAAGCGAGGTCGTTTTACGCACAGACTTCACAACGGGAGCGCCAATCGTGAGGTTCGGCACAAAATGCCCGTCCATCACGTCGACATGAATCACATCACAGCCCGATCGCTCAACATCCTGAATTTCGTCGCCGAGACGCGCGAAATCAGCCGACAGAATACTGGGCGCGATCAGAATCTTCCGCTCTTGAGTCATTTTTTTCTCCGAATCAAATCTTGATCAGCTTTTTTAATTCATCCCTTTGACGGGCATTTTCAGGGCCGATAAGGGCCAGATGAAACCGCCTGGGATCAAACAGTTCACGGGCAATGTCCCGGATCTCTGACAATGTCACCGCTTCAATTCCCTTGCGCAGACTTTCCGGCTTAGGAAGTTCCGGTCGGTAAAGCAGATGCTCTCCGGCCCAAAGCAGATAATCGAGATGATCTTCCAGGGACATATAAAACTGCCCAAGAAAATGATCCTTCGCGCGCCGGAATTCCCCTTCTGAGACCTTCTCCCGGGTCAGGGTATCCAGCTCTTTCAGGATAAGACGGATCACATCGCGGGAACGCGAGCTTTCCACTCCGGCTGAAATCAGAAGAGCTCCCGTATCCTGATAAAACGAGGAGGTCGAGCGGATGTCATAGGCCAGCCCCTTTTGTTCCCTGATTTTCTCAAACAGGCGGCTCGACATGTTGCCGCCAAGAATCAAACTCAGGAGGGCCAGACCGTATCGACGGCGATCATAACGGGAAAAGGCGTGTAAGCCAATGACAAAATGTGTCTGTCCTGTTTTTTTGGCTAGAAAGCGTGCTCTCGGATGCGCTGGCGCTTTCCCGGCTGGATCAAACGAGGATTCCGGCATTTTTTTCTGTCCTTTGAACAAAGACCGGACCCTGCGGACCACAGCCTCATGCTGAACAGGCCCCGCCACAGCCACCACGCAATTCGAGCCGTGATAATACTGGTCTCGATAAGCGGCAAGTTCCTTTCTCCCGAGGCGCCGCACGCTGGCCTGCGTTCCCGAAACGGGCCGCCCGAGCGCATGCCGGGGCCACAGCATCTCCCCCATCATGTCTTCCACGTGCTGGGCCGCGATGTCCCTATACATCTTTATTTCTTCAAGGATCACCGCTTTTTCTCTTTTAATTTCCGCGGGATCCAGCACGGCATTTTGAACCATGTCCGCAAGCACTTCGAGCGTCTGAGGAAAATAAGGTTTCAGAACGCGGGCAAAAAAGCAGGTGCTCTCTTCTCCGGTAAACGCGTTCAGCTGGCCGCCGGTGCCTTCCACGGTTTCCTTGATGCGCTGAGCGGAACGTTTCCGTGTTCCTTTAAAAACCATATGTTCAAGAAAATGGGAGACGCCGGACAAAGATTCCGGTTCAAAGCGCGATCCCGCCCGGATCCAGATCGACGCGGCCACAGAATCACGGTCGGGAATCGACAGCGTCACCACGCGTGTTCCGTTTTCAATTTCGGTTTTGCGGCAGACAGGGAGCACTCGCGGGAAGTACTTCACAAGAAGCTCAGCTCCGGTTCCTTTGAAAATCGAGGTAGTTCTGAAGAATGCGCTGCGCGGCAAGCTGATCACGGACTTCTTTGCGGCGGGAATAATGAAGATCGGCTTCCTGAAGCACGCGCTCCACTTCCAGAGAGGTTAAGCGCTCATCCCAAAAAATCCAGGGAATTGAAATGAAGGGTTTGCACCACTCGACGACTTCCTGGGCAAGAAGGGCCGCGGGTCCCATCTCCCCTTTGAGGGTTTTGGGAAGGCCGACAATAATTTCCGCGACCGCGCGGTCGCGGATGATCTTTGTCAGTTCTTCGACAAGATGCTTGCGTCCCCGAATCTCAAGCGTTACCAGAGGAAAGGCCATAATACCGGCTTCATCGGTAATGGCGACGCCGACTCTTTTCTCGCCTAAATCAAGACCGAGCTTAACGCCCACCGGGCGCCCCTTTGACCGCGCGTACCATTTCGCGGATAAAGGACACGGCCGGCTCAATGCGGCCGTTCGCCTTGCGGATACGGTCAATAATGGCGCTGCCGACAATCACGCCATCACTCCACTGACTCAACGAACGTGCTTGTTCAGGCTTTGACACCCCGAAACCGACCAGAACAGGCTTGTTTGTCGCTTTCTTGATTTCTTTGAGATGGCGGCGGATCTCAGAAGGCAACGCCTGCCGCGCTCCCGTCACACCCCGCAAAGAGACATAATAGATAAATCCCTGCGATTCCTGTGCAATCATCCGCGTTCTCGCGCTATCCGAGGTCGGCGCGATCAGAAAAATGACGGGAAGTCCCTGAGCTGCAGCTTCCGCGCGAAAACCTTCCTCCTGATCGGGAGGAAGGTCCGGCACGAGAATGGCATCAAAACCTGCTTCCCGTGCTTCTTTCAGAAATTTTTTGCAGCCGTGATGAAACACCGGATTGAAATACGTAAAAAAAACAAGCGGGACTTCGCATCCGTTTTTGCGGAGTTTTTTGGCGAGATCAAAAGCCGATTTTAGGGTAGCGCCGGCAGCAAGGGCCTGCTCGGAAGAAAACTGAATCGTCGGTCCGTCCGCGAGAGGATCCGAAAACGGAAATCCAAGTTCCACGATATCCACGCCTTCTTTTTCAAAAGCCATCACGAGCTGTTCTGTTTTGCGGACACTGGGATAACCCAGCGTCGTAAATGCGCAGAAAAGCTTCTTTCCTGATGCTGCCGCGACAGCGGTCACCTTCAGTAAACGGTTCATACGAGACCTCCCTGACCGGCAGCAGACAACGCCCCTTTGACAGTATGAATGTCCTTGTCACCCCGCCCGGAAAGACAAAGCACGACAATCTGGCCTTTACGGGTTTTGGGCATAAAGCGCTGAAGGTAGCCAATCGCGTGAGAAGGCTCGAGCGCAGGCATAATTCCCTCCAGCCGGGTCAGTGCTTGAAATCCCCAGAGAGCGTCTTTGTCCGTGGCGGTATGATAAGTAACCCGTCCGATATCTTTAAAAAAAGAATGCTCGGGACCCACCGAAGGGTAATCAAGGCCGGCTGAAATCGAATGCGCGAGCTGAACCTGCCCGTCCTTATTCTGCAGCAGATAACTTTTCATCCCGTGCAGAATCCCCGGCGTTCCCTTGGTCATCGAGGCCGCATGATGCAGGGTGTTGACCCCTTCACCGGAAGCTTCTACGCCGATCATGCGCACAGAACGGTCACCCACAAAGGGATGAAAAAATCCCATCGCGTTACTGCCGCCTCCGACGCAGGCAACCAGGTAATCCGGAAGACGCCGTGTTTTCGCGAGGATCTGACGGCGGGTTTCGCGTCCGATCACCGACTGAAAGTCACGAACCATCATCGGATAAGGATGAGGTCCCACGACCGAGCCGATGAGATAATGCGTGCTTTCAACATTGGTGACCCAGTCGCGGATCGCTTCATTCGTAGCGTCTTTCAAGGTCTTGGAGCCGGAATGGACCGGAATAACTTCAGCGCCAAGCAGCTTCATTTTATAAACATTAAGCGCCTGCCGCTCCACATCGAGCGCGCCCATATACACGACACATTGCAAACCAAAAACACGGGCGGCCGTGGCAGTTGCAACCCCATGTTGACCCGCGCCCGTCTCGGCGACGAGTCTCTTCTTGCCCAGCTTCAACGCTAAAAGCCCCTGGGCTAGCGTACTGTTAATTTTGTGCGCTCCGGTGTGGCAAAGATCTTCGCGCTTCAAAAAGATTCTCGCGCGGCCAAAGTGTTTTGTAAGATTTTTGGCTTCATACAGAGCCGTCGGACGGCCCGCGTAATCTTCGAGATAGGTCTTTAGCTCTTTATGGAAAGTTTTGTCTTTACGGATTTTTGCATAGGCGCGAGTTAACTCCTCCAGCGCTTTCATCAGCGTTTCAGGAACATACCGGCCGCCGTATTCGCCGAAGTAGCCCTTCGCATCAGGGACAGATTTCTTTGCGGCTTTCGTTTTCATAAATTCTCTCTTTTTTTACAGTTAAACGATTAGACAATCCCGATATCCGAATTTTTAACCCACCCGCCCTCATGGTTCACAAGAACGATGCGGCTCCAGTCACGGCGGGTATCCACCACATACGCTTTCAAACCTTCACCAAGGCGGAACGCGATCTGGTCTGTCACGGAAGGCCCGTATCGGACCTCGGCCTGCTCTACAATCACAATCGCGTCCTTCATAACTTCCAAGTCATATTGCTTGGCACCCGCCAGCCCAAGCGTCAAAAGAAAAACAGCAAGGAGAGTCTTTCGCCACCAGCCCCATGCCATTCCCCGACGGTAGGCCAGACAGAAAAAAGCCGTAAGAAGAAAAATCAGGTAAACAACCATGACAACCAGAAAAATTTCTTCGGTGCGGAAATAACCGAGCCACTCCTCGGCGGCCCGCACATACCAGTTACGCTTGTCATCCACGCGGTATTCAAGAAGGCCGCGCACGTGCGCCAGATTGGCGCGGATATCCGCGTCCCGGGGAGCATATCTCAGCGCGCGTTCATAGAAGAGTATGGCCTGCCCTGTTTGACTGGCACGGAACAGGCTGTTGCCCAGGTTATAAAAGAGCGCGGGCGACGGATCGCGGCCCGAAGCCAGCTCCTGATAGGCCTGAGCCGCTTCTTTAAATTTGCCGTCCTGATAAAGCCGGTTGGCTTTGTCAAAAGCTCCGGCATCCTGAGCCTGAAGAGAATCCGGAACGCAAACAGCGCAGAGCATCACGGCGGCCGGAAAGAAAATTCCGCGGAAAATTTCACAAGCGAAGGAGGTTCCTTTTTTTAGCGGCATATCTTCTCCACACGCTGAATCGTTTTACCAATGACTTCAAGCGCCTTCTCTTTTTCTTCGCGGGACACATTCACCTGTCCAAATCGGGCTTCATCACAAATGCGGTGAATCTGAAGAATTTCTTCGTAAAGCGGATCTTCAGCGCCGAGCACTTCCAGCAGCTTGGCTTCGATCTCAAAACGAGTACCGCCGTAAGCCGAGAGATTAAATTTGTCGGTCAGATACTGCGTCAGAACGCGGTCGACTTCCTGAAAATAAGCCCCGTCTTCGTCCTTGCGCACCCTTTTCTTCAGACGCTGCACACCGGCGGAGGCTGTCTGGCGCGCGGTGCGGCGGCGGCGAAGCGCGTTATCCTTGTCATAAATGTCCTGAACGCGGGCTCTCCACAGTTGAAAAAGGAAAAGAAGCGTCAGAAGAAGATTCAGCCCGGCAAGTCCGCGGTAGATCATCTCAAAGAGCGGAAGCCCTTTGTCCAATCGAAACGTTTCGCGAATCGTATGAATATCACGGCTTTCGACCTTCACATCCTTCTTGAATATATCCTGTTGGCTGAGTCCCGCGGGCATCTCAAAGGTTTTAGCGGAAGGCTTGACCTGCAGCTGAAAATCCGGAGTTTTGACGGTGATATATTTTTCCTGATAGGGATTGAAATAACTGAACTCAAGAACGGGAAGAGATACAGCCCCGGCTTTCTTTGGAATGAAAACGATTTCGAAATTTTTACGCCCGCTGATGACCGCACCGGTCTTGAACATCTGCGACGATGTATTCGCTTCATAAACCTTAAAGTCGGGCAGCTCGGGAAGCACAGGTTTATTCAGCGTTTCAATGTTGCCCGCCCCTTCGATTGCGAGCGTCATCGTCACGGGTTCATTCTGTTCAATGTCCTTCTTGTCAATGGACGCGGTCATCCGGAAATCACCGACTGCCCCATTGAACCCCGCGGGTTTTCCGGCGTCAGGCAGCGGCTTGACTTTAACGTTAATGGCCGCGGGCTCAAGCAGCCTGTTTTCACGACGCGCGAAAAAGCCGCCGTTATTAAAAAAACTGTCGTCGAAGAAGTCGTCAAAAATACTCTGCTGCTGGGGCTGCTGACGGATAGAGGCCCGGATTTTTCCCGGACGAATCGTATAATCGGCCGCAGCCGTCGGAAACAGTGCCATCTTGCGAACATCCGCTTTCACATAAGGTTTACCGCTGACCTTGACGGTCTGCTTTTCGATATCACGCTCCATCGGAAACTCTTCAATCCAGAATCCGCTGACCGAAGGCTCTTCCTCAAAGCCCTCATAGCGCGTGTCGTAACGGGTATAAAGAGAATAGGTCAGAAGCACCTGCTGATTTTGATACACCGTGGGTTGGTCAACCCATGCCTGGACAAAAATATTGTCATCCGCAGTTGCGGGCACCACAGGAGGCGCCTGAATAGGCGAAGCACTTCCCTGCTGAGCCGCAGGCGGCCTGGAAACGGGCGGCGTCATCGACTGAGGCTGCTGTTGAAGCGGAGGCCGGTTTTGAACGGGCGGGGCGCCCGCGAGGACTTCGATTTCAATGGATTCAGTCCGGAAACTGCGGCCCTGCAGAGTAACTTCAATCGGCTGAAGCGTAAAACGGCCGGGGGCTTTCGGCACAAGGACGTAACTGAATTCTACGTTGGAGCTGGACTGACCGTTCACGAACGTGATGTGAGAAGCCCGTCCGGTGTAAAAAGTGTCGAAGCCCTGAAAAGACGGCAAGCGGGGCGCCGGAACATTGCCGACGGCGCCTGAAATCTTGATTTTAAGATTGATCTCTTCATTAACGCGGGCGGAGCGCTTGTCAAACTGGGACGTCACCGAGATGTCTTCGGAAGACACCGGATGACCCGCAAGGCTGACAGCAAGACAGAAAACCGAAGCGGTAAAGATGGTTTTTCTCATCACATCCAAAATCCTGTTTCTTCAAAAAGGGGGTGCTGAATAAAGGGCGTATTATAGCACGATTTTAAAAAGCTCGCGCATTGAAGATCTCTTCTCAGCAAGTGTGTTCAAAAGCCGGTCCAGACTCTCGGGGTCCCGGACTTTAAGACGCAAAACGATGCCCGGTTCTTCAAAATAAGGCGGCGCTTCAATTTTGAAGCCGGTCTGCCCTTTTTCGACAGCCCGGGCCTGAGCCTCAAAATCCTTCTCACATGCCGAGAGCCTGGGAAAGCGGCTTTCACGGAGCCGCTTGAAGAACAAGTCGGTTTTTTGCCGGGTATCCGCATGTTTTTCTTCCAGAACAGCATTCAGCTCAGGCTTTTCCAGAACCCCGGCAAGCGAAGACTGAGAGGAACGCATCAGGTCCAGGAGCCATTCAAGTGTTTTCATCAGCTGCGAACTGGTCAATCGAAGAGGACCCGCGAGGCGCTCAGAAAAGATTTTCTGCCCGTCAGCGTCCAGACGGGCCAAACCCGAGGCGCCTCTCATGGGAAGTCTCTCCTGATAAAGATCTTCGAGAAGCTTCGGGGAAAGCGAGCCTAAGGCTTCAAGTTCAGTCAGCCAGTGTCTTTCAGGAAGAAGGCCCAGAAGCGGGAGAATTTCGTTCAAAGTTTCTTCGGCACTGAACCCCAGTGTTTTGGCTTGGAGAAACGCCTTCGCGTTATCCAGCTCCGTGCGGGTTTCACGCCAGTTGGAAACAAGCGCGAGACGAAAACATTCTTTATCGTTGAGGGGTTCTTTTAAGACCAGCGCCGGCACGGCAGACAGACCTGAAATACGGGCGGCCTCAAGGCGCCGGTAACCGGCAATCACCTTGGAGCTGGTTCCCTGGGTCACAACAACCGGCATCAAAACTCCGAGAGCCTTGACGGATTGGACAAGGCAGGAATCAGTGTAAGCATAACGCGATCCGTAAGGGCGCTCCCCCGTCAAATCCGCGCAATTCAGGGTTGTTAAATCGTATCTTTCCATTCTCTTTCCAGACGTTCGACAGAGATCTTGAGAGTGTTGCGGAGAGCTTCGTCCGAGGTTTTTCCTTTACCAAACTCATCGAGAAGCTGCTTGATGCGGAACATCCCGTACCGCTCCACAAGATAATTCGTCAGATGAAAGCTCTGCTCATAAAAAAGACTCACAACCATCGCGTTCTGCTGATCCAAAGCGCTCATGGTCATAAGACTGTCCAGTTTTATCAACCCGTTCGACTTAACGGCGGCTTTAAAAAATGAGAGCGTATTTTTTTTATGTTTATTTTCTTCAAATTCCGCGAGTCCTTCATTGATCCAGACAGGTGCCCGGCCCCGGCTCATCGCGGCGACAAAAGCGTGCGTCATTTCATGCGCAGTCAAAGCCTTGAACTCCTGTTCCGACATGTCGCTGTGGTACGCGGGAATCCGGATTTTACCGTCATAAACCCCCGAGGCCCAGTGCGGCAGCTTCGTCAGCTCTTTGAATTCCGCCGCGCTGTAAAGAAGCACCACCACCTTGTGATTGAAGTAAAACCCAAAGTCTTTGGAGATCACACCGTAGAGTTCACGGAGCATTTCCCGGATCTCAAACCCGTCATAGGACTTGTCGTCATCCCGGTACTTGATAATGAAATGCTGTTCCCTGTAAGTCGAAAGTTCCTTTTCAACGATCGTTTCTTCACGCAGGCGTTCCAGCTTCTCCTTCAAGGCCTCGCGGGGCTGAAGTTTAAAAGCTTCAAGATAATTTTTTTTAGCTTCAGGCATGCGCTGCTGAAAATAATAAATATCCCCGATCAGTTCATGCGCCAGGGCGTTTCGAGGATCATATTTCAGCGATTCCTGAAAAGCCTCAAGCGCCATATCGTACTCTTTTTTTTCATACATTCGAACGCCTTCGTTGTAGAGATCGATGGCGACCGGTGTCTGGGGAAGCTTCGCCTGGGAAGGATCCTTCATAAAAAACCCGAGCAGTTCAATGCGTTGTCTTTTTTCCAGATCTTTTTCAGCGGATGTCCGCCCGTCAGCGGAAAAAGCAGCCTGAGCAAAGACAGACAGAAAAAAAAAGGCCAGAAAAAGCGGTTTCATGCCGCTCCGCGCGAAGCCTGCCAATCACGCGCCAGACGAATGCGGCGGGCGATCGAAGGATGATCGTAGAAAAACCATTCATAAAGAGGATTAGGGCTGGGATCCGACAAATTCACTTTCGCCAGCTTCTGCATACAAGACACGAAAACTTCCGTGTGAGGAACAGCCTCCAGCGCAAACCGGTCGGCGGCCCGTTCCATGCGACGGGAAAAGGCGCTTTGCACGGGTGTTAAAAGAAGACCGAAGCCGTAGAAAATAAAAAACAGAAGCGGCATGGCCGCGATATCCCCTGCTCCGCTGTAGCCATTCCCGGCGGCGAGAATACGTAAGAAATGGAACGCTATGGCGAATGCCGCAAGCGAAGCCGCCAATCCAAAAACAAGCTGCTTCACAATATCGTGATGCTTGTAATGGCCAAGCTCATGGGCCACAACAATTTCGATTTCTTCGGGTGTAAAATTGGAAATCAGTGTATCGCTCAGAACGACACGTTTGGTTTTGCCCATTCCCATAAACGCGGCATTGGCTTTTTTTGTGGTCTTGCTCAGATTCAGGGAATAGAGATTTTGCAGCGGAAGACCGAAGCGCTCGGTTAAGCGGAAGATCCTGGCTTTTAACCCCTCATCCGTCACGCGGTCATATTTATAGAACATCGGAACTACCCAGACAGGAAAAACTTTTCCCGCCACATAGCTCACCGCCGCATAGCCGGCCCAGGCCCAGAACCACCAATGATCCGGAAAACGCCAGATCACCGTGTAAAGAAGCATCAAAAGCCCCATTGAAAACGCAAACGAAAGCAGCGCCCGCTTGAAAAAAAAGAAGGCCCAGTTTCTTTTAGACTGCGTCGACAATTCAAAGCGGTGTTCAATTTCATAGCCGGAAAAATACGAAAGCGGCAGATCCAGAAAAAGAAAAATCAGGGAAAACAACGTGAAGTAGACAGCCAGACGTGCGTAGGGCTGCGGTGCAAGCGCTCCAGAGATGGCATCAAGAAAAAGAGAAAAGGGGGTAAACGCCATCAGCCCCAGAAGAAAGGGCGTCCAGAAAAGGTAAAAAAGAGACAGCCCCTGTTTCAGGCGCTGGTAATTTTTCGCGTTTTCGAGGATTCCTGATTCAGCCATTCCAGTATCTCCTTCTTCAAATCTTCCGCTTCGTCCAGCATCTGGGCGCCGTGCCCGCCTTTCGGACGGGTTAAGAGCTTCTTGTTCTTCGAGGGAATCCAGCCAAATAAATCCCCCGCTTCGCGGACCGCGCCAAAATCGTCCTCTGCCGCAGCCAGCAGAACGGGGGAATCAAATTTACGGGCCGACTCTTCTGTTTGAATATCCCCATAAACAAGACCGGGAGAAAGAAGGACGGCGCCCCGTATGTCCGAATGAGCAGCCGCGTAAACCAGCGCGAGACTGCTGCCGAAGCTCGAACCGATAATCCAGAGGTTTTGTTCGGCTTCCGGCACATGAACCTTGAGATGTCTGACCGCAGCTTCAACATCGTGAAAACTGGAACGGCGTCCCTCGGCATTCATCTCGGTCCAGCGAATCTCTTCCTTGCCGGCGTAGGTACTCTCTCCGTGCCCCCGCAGATCCACGGCCATCGTCGTCCAGCCGTCACGCCTCAAAGCCTTACCAAAAGTGTACCATTCATCAAGATTCGTACCAAGACCGTGAAGGAGAAGAACAGTCCCTTTGGCAGCGGGCGCCCTTTTCAGCTCATAAGCCACTGGAAAATGATCGGCGGTATCAAGAAAAACGGGTTTCGCGGCGCAGCCCGCAAGAGGAATCAGAAAAGAAGCGAAAAAAGCAAGGCGCAGGCCAGCAATCACGCGTCAGAACTCCGCGAGAAGGCCGAAATGATCCGAGGCCCAAATCCCCCGGCTGTCCGGCTGATCAAGAACGATGCGGCAGGATTTGCTCTGGAACGGAAACCCGCGCGGCGGCCTGCAGAAAATATAATCGATTCTGCGCTGAGGCATAAGCTCCCCGCCGATGAGATTGGAAGGTAAAGCGGTATAAGGGTTTTTATGGCTCCAGGTCCATCCGCGTTCATAAGGCTGATGCACGGCGTAGCAGTCCCGAAAACGGCCGCGCGATTTAATCAGATCGATTTCGGACGTGTCCACATCACAATTGAAATCCCCAGCACAGATCACAGGACCGTCTTCCGAAAGAATTTCCACAGCCTGGATAAGCTCGCCTGCCTGACGGTAGCGGATCCCATGATCTGAAGGGCGCCACGAAAGATGCGTGTTGATCGCGAGAAAATCACCGGCATCCGGTGTTTCAAGCCACACATGCTGAATATAACGGTCCCGCTTTTCCGCGGGCGATTTGGAATGATAGGAAAGCAGCCCGGCTTCAAGAACGCGAAAACGGGTCAGCATGACCAGCCCCGCGGGTTCATCATGAGACAGACATTCTTCATACCCGAGTCGGGCCGCAGTGTCAGAGGCCCACTTCCGGCTGAATATTTCCTGAAAGAAAATCACGTCCGGAGACGCTTCGCGGATAAAAGCATCGATCACTTCCCAGCGTTCACGCCACGTGCCGTATTCCTGCCAGGTATTCAAAGTCAAAACGCGCATCAGGAAGCTCCTTTGGAATTCTTATGACGGGCCCTGATTTGGGCAAGATGATGGATCATGGCGGCGCGGACATTTTCCCGAAGCGCTTCAACCTCTTCAGGGGCATCCGTGGTCAACGCGGGAACGGGCTTCCCTATATAAAGACGAAACCTCGACCGCTGACGAAAAACCCACGAGTGTTTGGGAAGCGCGTCGCCCGTCCCCTCCACAATCACAGGCAGTATAGGAGCCCTTTCCTGGGCCGCGACCTTAAAAGCGCCCGCTTTGAACGCCTGAATTTCTCCGTCCTGACTGCGGGTGCCCTCAGGAAAAAAAAGAACACTGACTTTTCTGTGAATCCAGGATTTGGCCGCCGCCACAGCATCGCGGGCACTTTCCTTTTTGCCGCGGTCAATCGGAATATAGCCGGCCAATGTCATGTGCCAGCCCATCACAGGAATCGAAAAAAGCTCTTTTTTAGCCATGAACTTGAAATGAACAGGCAAACCGGAAAGGACAACGAGAATATCCAGAAGACTCTGATGATTGGCTGTAATTACATAGTGCGCTCCGGGCTCGATATTTTCCCGGCCTTCAACGTGAATGGACCACAAAGGGCAGAAAAAAATAAGCCCGCGTCCCCAGAGGCGGGCCACGATATGGATCATGCGGCGGGTTCCCCCGTCGAAAAGAAACGAAAGCGGCATTCCGATAAAAACGCCGGTCAGGAACAAAAGAAGCGTAAAGAACGCAAAAACAACCCACGCCACTGCCGACAGAAAAAGACTGAGCCCCATTCCCAGTTCGCCGGGAATAGGAAGAGATTTTTTTGACATGCGCGCATTTTAGCGGTCATTCCACTAAAAGGAAAGCATTAGAAAGCAAACGAATTCTTCACGGGTGTTGACCCCGTCTCAATACACTTCTAGAATGCCCGGAATCTAAAAGGAGAACTTATGCCGACGCGTGAACAAATTATTGATGTAGCCAAACAATGTTTCGACCCTGAAATTCCCGTCAATATATGGGATCTTGGACTTATCTACGACATCAATACTGATGACAGCAAGGTCAGTGTCCGAATGTCACTAACTTCTCAGTCGTGCCCCGCAGCACAGGCCATTCCGGACAACTTAAAAAAGAAAATTCAGGAATCGCTCGGGGTTGAGGATGTCACGGTCAGTATCACTTTTGATCCCCCGTGGACACCTGAGCGCATCAGCGAAGACGGCAAAAAAAAACTGGGCATTGAAGACGCGTGACAAACTCCCCTGAATCAGGTACTTCCGCTTTCTTCGCGGCCCTTGACGCCTACCGAGAAGGCCGCATAGACGAGGCTCTTGAAAAACTGAATGCCCTTATCAAAGAACTGCCTGCTTTTGATGATGCCTACGAAGCCCTGTCTGTGATTCTTTACAATGAAAAGCGCTATGACGAATCCATCGATGTTTTGAAGCGTTGGATCGTCTCCAATCCAAACACCATCATGGCGCACACCAACCTCTCACGCTGTTATGTTGCCAAGGGCATGATCCTGGAAGCCGAGCACGAGCAGGCCGAAGCCCGGAAGCTGACCTGGAAGGCGGAGTTAAAAGAAAAAAAACTCGCGATGCCGAAGGTCGATTACGAGGAAAAAATAACGCGATACAAACAGATCATCGAACTCGATCCGGCGGATGTTCTGGGATATTTCAGTCTGGGAACTGTTTATCTGGACGCGGGGCGCAAGCGTGAAGCCATGGATACATTCGAAAAAGCCATTTCCGTGAATTCCAATCACACGGCTTCCTATGATGGACTGGGGCAGGCTCTCGAAGCTTTAGGCGATCTTGAAAAAGCCGCGGATATTTACAAGCGGGGAATTAAAATCGCGGACACCCAGGGCGATATGATGCCGCAGAAAAGAATGGAATCACGCCTTCGAACCGTGGAAACCCAGCGCGCGCTTAAGCCGAAGCCGCCAAGCGCTTGAACGCTTCGAGCATCACGGCGAGATCGTTCATAAGAGCATTTAATCCCGATGGGATGATTTCCCACTTCTGCAGAGCCTGATTAGTACGTTCACTGATTGACGATGCCTGTTTGAAGGCTGACATCATCATTCCGCTCTTATCCTGCAAATTTAAGCGGGCTGAAAACCAGGCCGCGGCCGAGAGTTCTGCATGATGCAAGCTTTCGTTCAGCGGCTGGCTTTCGATAAGCGTCGCGGGGAGATTAGTCATCACTTTATCAAAGTTCAGAAGGCTCCGGGTTTCCCCCGCAGCGAGGACAGCATAGGCATTGGTTGAACTGCGGTGATCCACGGGATGCTTAGTGCCATCTGTACGCACATGTTTGTTATACAAACTGCTGATGGCATTTTTGATTAACCGTTCATTGGGTTGAGTCACAACGTTCACTCCAAAACGGTTTTCAGCACCTTTGACACCCAAACGCTTAAGCTCTTCCAAAACGGCTTTCTCCATAGCCTTGGCGGCCTCAAGAAAAACGTCTGGAGCCTGTCCTTCAGGCGGTGTTAAAACATAGAAAATATTTTGATTAGGCTTGCGAAAAACCTCAGCAACAATCGCTGCAATTCCGTCTCCTGCAGTAACATTTTGATCTGTAACAACAAACAAGGTGCCGGGCAATTCGTTCCCATTCTCGTTTTTCAGAGCGTCTAAACCTTTGGCTGATTCGCTGCGCGAACTGACTGCCAGAGAAATTACATTCGTAACAAATTCAAGGAAATCGTTAGCACTCGCATCGGGAGAAACAAAACCCATAGCAGCAAGGGAACCTGCTATTGCAGCATTCCTGCGGTCTAAGGCTCCCCCTTCGGGATCAAGTCTCGTAGAAACAAACACATCCAAAAGCTCCAGAAAACGCTTGAGATTTTCTGCGTCACCCAGAACCTGAAGAGCTTCGGGGCTGATTATATTCAGATTGCTCAGCGCCTGGACCCGCTCGGCACGCAAAGCCGCCTCTCTGTCGACAACGGGAGCCGGCGCAATTCCAGCCAATTCGCGATCAAGGTCAGCCGGCAAAAGGTCCGGTACAGCAGCCCCCTCGTCATCATCCAAAGGAGCTATCGGATCAAACTTGCGGGGCTCGATCCCCTGAGACTCCGGAGATTCGGCGACAAAATCTGTGTGCGTTCCAAAAACTCTGACTTTAACACCGGCGGCATCCTTCACCTCGGTAGTTCGAATCCCAAGAAAGCCGTCCTTTCCAACAATCGGCTTCCCGTCAACGAACAGGTACGCATAATCCTCAGCGGCCGTAAGCCGAAGCTCTGAGCGGCGAAGCGCTGCCATCGGCGACGCATTGTAAACCTCGGTAAAACGCCGGGCGGAATAATAATCTCTGGCAGCATCCGTCCCCCGCCGTACCCAGTCCAGATTTTTTTTAATCGCCGCCTCAACGAGCACTTTCACAGAGCTGTAAACATCCTTAACGCCCTGCGCGGCAAGCGCAGCGAAACTCACCGCTATAGCGGGCTGTTCAACCGTAGAAGTCTTGAACATCGAAGGGTGCGTATCCAGCATCGTTTTTACATAGACGTCACGGTTGATTTCTCCGCCAATTCTGGGCATCAGCACACCGTAGTTAACATCCTCCTTGCGGAACCGGTCAAAAACACCCTCCGTATGGAAGCCCCCCGTCAGCAGCGTTGATTTCGACTCTTTTTGCTTCAGCATCGCCTGCTTGATCCTGTAAAAGAAAACCAGATCCCGCTGCCGGGCAAGATGATAAAACTTCACGCCGGTCTGAAAAGCCTGGAGCACATTCTTTGAAATCTTGATAGAGGGGCCGGCCTCCTGTTTCTGAATTCTCGTCTCAAAGGCTTCCGGCGCGAGCACACTCTGGCGTTCAGCAAATTTATCCCACTGCTCACGGCTGATTTCCAGAGCGAAAAATTTCCTGAGAAGCTCCTGATCCCGGAAAAGCATGAGAAGTTTTTTATCTTTTTCTTCCGACGCGAGACGGTCGAGAATTTTTTCAAACAATTTCTCTATTTCCTCAAAGAGCAGTTTGGAATCCACTTCAGATTTGAGGATGAAGTAGCCCGCGTATAAACCAAAATCGGGGTAATCACTGAAACGAAATCCTTTGGGTGAGGCTTCTTCGATCAGCCGTTCAATCAAATAGCGGGGCAGATTCTCAAGCCGTTCATCGCCCGGCTCAAGACTGTTCATTGTGATTTTTTTCTCTTCCAGCCCCTCAATCGCCTGGACAACCTGCTGGGAAATACCTAATTTTCGAAGTTCCAGAATCACTGCGGCTTTTTCAGCTTTTCCTTTTTCAAGGTCCAGGTCTTTTTCCATGGACTGAAGGATCAAGAGCCTCGACAGATGAGGCCACTCCGCCTGGGCGTAAAGGCTTTCCAGATCCACACCCAGCGTTTTGCGGGCTTCCTGAGAAAGGCTTTTCACGTAGGGCATGAATTCCCGCTGACCTGATTCAAATTTGCGCCACTCCTGCACCATCCGCCGAAGGTCGGGGGAAAAAACGCGCGACGCGATCTGGCTCAAACGCTGATCGATCTTCTCAAGGAATTCGCGGGTATCGTTTTCAAATCCATAGACTTCCTGAAACGCCTCATAATTTGCGCGGTACAGATCGGGCTGTTCAATTCCGACGGCGGCAACATCCTTCGGAGCGTCCACAAGGTAGAACTCGGCACCCGTCAGTTTGCCTTCACGAGCCAGCGCTTCAGCCACTTGACGGTTGTGGTCTGTATCATCCAGAAGTTTGAGATAATCCGGGTTGAGGCGGTCCACGGCCCCTTCAACAAAGAAAAGCTTAAAGCCGTAGGTTTTATAGAGGTACTGCATCAGCTTGCGGATTTTTAGCTGCGCTTCATAGTTTCCATGGGCGTTTTGAATATGCACAATCAGGCTGGGGTCGACTTTCGGCGGCGCTTCATAGATGTCTTCCACGCGGGCCAGATCGGAAGGCACATCTATTCTCAGAAATGCGGGCGTCTCGCGGGAAGGCACAACCTCCACGGACGGAACCAGGCCATAAACGCTGTTGGAAAGCAGAAAAATAAACAGCGTCCCGGCGGAAGCTGTTTTTCGTAATCTTCGGAGACGATTCATAGTCCTCTGTTTGGACTTTTAGGGTCCTACATAAGGTTAGCTGACCTGGGGCGGGATTACAAAAAAGCGGCTTAAAAAGAGGCTGTTAAATCTCTAAACCATTTCAATCAAACAAGATACGTCTTTTTACATCATTATCATCATCGGGGCCTGAAATCAGGTCATCATAGAGGATGTCGTCATCATCGTCCGCTCTGCCGCCTGCGGAAAAGCCCAGAGCCGATTGAGAGGCCTGGTCAAAAAGCGCGGGCGGAATTTCGGTCATAAAGCGCGACGGCAGGTTGTGCTGGATCGTCCCGTAAAGGCGGCGGTGGCGGGCATAGGTCATATGCAGCTTGTCCTTGGCGCGGGTAATGCCCACATAGCAGATACGGCGCTCTTCTTCGAGATCCTCTTCACTATCCGTGGAGGAATTCCCATGCGGGAAAATCCCCTCTTCCATACCCACCATATAAACCACCGGAAACTCAAGCCCCTTGGCCATGTGAAGCGTCATCATCGTCATCACGTTCGTGCCCTGATCCCATTGATCAAGACCCGTCATAAGGGAAATCGATTCAAGGAAACCGGCCAGCGTCGCTTTTTCGGCCTGCGGGCTTTCTTCGTATTCTTTCATCACACTGAAAAGTTCCTCAATATTCTGAATGCGGTCAACGGCCTCCGCAGACTTCTCGGCTTCAAGCTCTTCGACGTAACGCGTTTTTTCGAGAACAAAATGCGCGAGTTCGGAAACAGAAAGTTCTTTTTCCTGCTGCTGAAAAAGTTCAAGCATCTGAAGAAAGGACAGAATCGCTTTTTTCGCGCGCGGCTGAAGGTCCGGAAAAGACGGCGCCTGTTTCAGAGCTTCATGAAATGAAATCTTAAGGTTGCGGCTCACCTCTTCGGCTGCCTCTACGGCTTTTTTCCCGATGCCGCGGGCCGGCGTATTTAAAACGCGCTTGAGAGTAATATCATCTGAAGGGTTCAAAATGACGCGCAGATATCCGACCAGGTCCTTGATTTCCTTGCGGTCATAAAAGCGCACACCGCCCACAATGCGGTAAGGAATATTGGCCCGAAGCAGCGTATCTTCAAAAACGCGCGACATGGAATGCATTCTGTAAAAGATCACCTGATCCGCGAGTGTCCGGCCCTGCTCCTGATTCTTGATAATCTGCCCGACCACATACATCGCCTCTTCCCGCTCATCAAAGGCCTGATAGAGGCTGATTTTCTCTCCCCCCTCACGGTCTGTCCAAAGCGCCTTGGGTTTGCGGATACGGTTGTGGCGGATGATTTCATTGGCGGCATCCAGCACCACAGCGGATGAGCGGTAGTTCTGCTCCATCTTGATGATGCCCGCGTCCGGATAATCCTGTTCGAAATTCAGAATGTTTTTAATATCCGCGCCGCGCCACGCGTAAATGGATTGATCCGGATCTCCGACCACCGTGATATGACGCTCGGCCGAAGCCAGCTGCTTCACAAGCCGGTACTGCGCGTGGTTGGTGTCCTGGTATTCATCAATCAGAATGTGGCGGAAACGTGTTTGCCATGCCGCAAGAACATCCGGGCAGCGGTCAAACAGAAGAACCGTCTTCATGATCAGGTCGCCGAAATCCAGCGCCTTCAGGCGTTTCATTTTGTCTTCATAAAGATGATAAACACGCCCCACGGTTTCTTCGTAAATGTCCTGAGCCTTTTCTGCAAACTGATACGGGGTCGTCAGGTAATCCTTGGAGCGGGAAATCCGTTCGCGGATGCCTTTGGGGTGAATCTGGTTTTCGTTGAGGCGCAGCTCTTTCAGGCATTCCTTGATCAGGGAAAGCTGGTCGCCGTCGTCGTAGATTGTGAAACCGCGGTCGAGCTCAAGACGGCCGGCGTCCTGTCGGAGAATTTTCAGGCAGGTGGAGTGAAAGGTGCTGACCCAGACGTCCTGGTTCGTCATACGGTTGACGCGGGCCTTCATTTCCTGAGCGGCCTTGTTTGTGAACGTAACGCCCAGAATGTGGAACGGCGGAACGCCGCGGTGCATCAGGTGAGCGATGCGGCTGGTCAGAATGCGGGTCTTGCCGCTGCCCGCGCCGGCCAGAACAAGAAGCGGCGTGGAATCCCACGTCACAGCTTCCTTCTGGGAAGGATTCAGATTTTTCAGAATGTCTTTTTCTTCCATGAAACGCTAAACCTCGGGATCCAGATCGACAGCGAAGGCCTGGTCAAAACTGTAGATGTTGCGGAAGTCTTCAATCTTGTCTTCAGGCTGCTTGCGGAGAAGCCCGATGTCCACGAGCAGGAAAACAATCTTGCCGAAATCCTCGGTCTCATGAATACCCCAGTAATTGAGAACGGTTTTGGCCAGCGGCCCGTATTCCTTCAGCGCGTAGAGGCGGATTCCTTCGAGAAGTTCCTGACCGCTGACATGCCGGGGTTTATCGAGCACCGTAACAGTTTCGTGAAGCGCGTCGAGAACGAACTTGAAAGCCTCCAGCGTGTAAGGTTTGTTCTCCTCAACGACTTTTTCAATTTTTTCGAGCAGGCTGTCCGGATCCGTCATTCAATCCTCATTTTTGACAGGAGCGTGAACCGCGTATTTCTCACGCCCCAGAATTTCAGCAGCTTCCAGATATTCAGGCTGCCAGTCCACTTTCTCAGGTTTACAGCCAAACCATTTCTCTAAACCTTCGGCAAACGCCCGGGTCAACGGTTCGTACAGATACGTCTGCGCAAGATGAATCGATTCCTGATGCAGCAGAAAACCCCGTGAGCGCTTCTGTCCACCGCCCGCGATTTTCTTCCCGTCCGCTTCAAGATCACTCGCGATCGGGTGAAGAAAGCAGTCTTTTCCCAGAGGCAAGGAATCCTCTTCCCTGTAAAAGCGGGCCTCTATCCCCACAGCACGAAGCGCTTCAACCAGTACCTCATGGAGACGCGCGTAACTGCCCATCACCGACTTGAACGACTCATCCAGAGCCCGGGGCGCGATGAGGGTAAACATAAGGTCCTTGCCGTGAAGCACGCGTCCTCCGCCCGTGATGCGCCGGCATACTGGATACCGGGCCGCGTCACTTAAAAGATCGGCGGGAACTTCAAGACCTTCTGAAAGAGCTTTCCAGCCCGCGTGCGAATACCCGAGGGATATCCAGGGTTCTGAGGCGTAATAAAAACGAAGCGCCGCGCGGGAAACGGCAGGCTCAGCTTGCGAAGTCTGAATCATTTGCTCGAAGAGGAGCTCGTCCAGCGCCATTTGAAACGGCATTGAAGCGCTAAGCGCGGAATAAACAAGCAGACGGGAAGACATGAAGGTCCCGCGCCTTAGCTCGGAACGCCTTCCGCAAGAAGCACTTTATCGCGAAGCTGATCCCGGTAGGAAAGAACGGGTTTGCGCGCGGCCAGCACCTCATCGGGACGGCGGATCGGCAGCGTATGCGGAGCCAGTTTAATCATCTCGGGATTACGGATAATTTCTTCCGCGATTTTTTCCAGGGTTTCAACGAAGCGGTCGAGCGTTTCCTTGCTCTCGGTTTCCGTCGGCTCGATCATCAGCGCTTCTTCCACCACCAGCGGAAAGTGAACCGTCGGGGCGTGAACGCCGAAATCCAGAAGGCGCTTACCGATATCGCCGGAATGAATCCCCTGCGCCTTGGTATTGCGGATCGACAGCACGAACTCGTGCATGCAGGGTTCATCCACAGCGATCGGAAAAATCTTCTTCAGCTTTTCCTTCAGGTAATTCGCGTTCAGGATCGCGTCCTCGCTGACTTTCTTCAGACCGGAAAGTCCAAGGGTGCGGATATACACGAAAGCGCGAAGAAGCATGCCCGCGTTGCCGTGAAAGGATTTCACGCGGCCGATGGATTTCGGCCCCGCGTCACGAAGAAGATAGCGGCTGCCTTCCTTATCCAGAAGCGGCCCGGGAAGAAACGGGATCAGACGCTCGCTGACACCGACAGGCCCGGATCCGGGACCGCCGCCGCCATGCGGCGTCGAAAAGGTTTTATGCAGGTTTAAATGAACGACGTCAAACCCCATGTCGCCGGGACGGGCAATACCCAGAAGCGCGTTAAAATTGGCGCCATCATAATAAAGGAGACCGCCCTTTTTATGCACCGCCTCGGTAATTTTGAGAATATCTTCCTCGAAAAGACCAAGCGTGTTGGGGTTCGTAAGCATCAGGCAGGCGACTTCGTCATCAAGATGCTCTTCGAGAGTTTTCAGCTCGACGCGCCCGCGCGCATTGCTCTTGAGTTCAACGACGTGATAGCCGTAAAGCGCGGCGCTGGCGGGGTTCGTGCCGTGGCTGGAATCCGGAACAAGAACCTTGCGGCGTTTGGCCTGCCCCATCGCTTCGTGATACGCGCGCACCAGCATCATTCCGGTCAGTTCTCCATGAGCACCGGCCGCGGGCTGAAGCGTAAAACGTTTCATCCCCGTGATTTCCTTCAAATCCTGTTCAAGTTCGTAGCACACCTGCAGAAAGCCCTGCGTCGTGGACTCAGGCTGAAGAGGATGAACCTTGGCAAATCCTTCCAGGCCAGCAGCCCATTCATTGATCTTCGGGTTGTATTTCATCGTGCAGCTGCCAAGCGGATAGAAATGGGTATCGATCGAAAAATTCTTTTTTGAAAGCTGGACGAAATGGCGGACCACTTCGGGTTCCGTCATTTCAGGAAACACAAGCTTCCTGCGGCGGCGGAACTTGTCGGGAACCGCTTCCAGTCCCTGGCTTTTATCGCAGAACTGTTTCGGCAGAGCGGCGCCCCTGCGTCCCGGGCGGCTTTTCTCAAAACTTAATTGACTGCTATCGCTGATCAGCATTGGGAGAGCTCCCGGACAAAGGTGTCCAGCTGTTCCTGGGTTTTGGTTTCCGTCGCGCAGACAAGGAACTGGTTTTTCAGTTCCGGGTAATACGTTTCGAGCGGAACACCGGGGAAAATTTTCTTATTCAAAAGTTTCTTTTCCAGCACGTCAAACGGCTTGTCAGAACGCACCACAAATTCATTAAAGATGGGCTGATCTTTCAGAACTTTAAAACCCGGAGTGGCGCCAATTTTGCCCCGAAGGTAGGCGGCGCGGTCCATGTTGAGTTCCGCGACTTCACGAATGCCTTCTTTTCCGAGCAGCGTCATATGCACGCAGGCGGCCAGTGCGCAAAGCGCCTGGTTCGTGCAGATGTTTGATGCCGCGCGCTCACGGCGGATATGCTGCTCACGAGCCTGAAGCGTCAGACAGAACGCCCGCTTGCCTTCCGAATCCACGGTCAGTCCCGCGAGACGTCCCGGAATACGGCGCATCAACGCGCGCGTCGCGGAAAAATATCCTACGTACGGGCCGCCGAACTGAAGCGCGACACCAAAGGGCTGGGCTTCACCCACAGCGACATCCGCGCCCCATTCTCCGGGAGAACGCAGCGCCGCAAGCGAAAGCGGGTTGGCCGTCATAATCAAAAGAGAACCATTCTCATGAACTTTTTCGCTGACACCTTCAAGATCTTCAAGAACGCCGAAAAAGTTCGGCGTTTGAAACACAACACCCGCGACCTCCGGCGTCAGAAGACTCTCAAACTGAGCGCGGTCAAAGGTGTGATCTTCACCGAAGCCGAACTCGACCATCGAGTACGGTGTGCCCTTCAGGTACGTTTCAATGACCTGGCGGTAATGCGGGTGCACGGCTCGGGAAACAAGCACCTTCACGCGGTCCGTATGCCGCACGGAAAGAAGCACGGCCTCCGCGAGACTTGTGGAACCGTCGTAGTGCGAAGCATTGGAAACATCCAGCCCCGTCAATTCCGTGATCAGGCTTTGGTATTCATAAATAGATTGAAGCGTGCCCTGGGACGCTTCCGGCTGATAAGGGGTGTACGCCGTGTAAAACTCGTTACGGCGAATCACTTCCGAAACAGCGGTCGGTACAAAGTGTTCATAGCTGCCGGCGCCCAGAAAGGAAAGATAATCGTGAGCGGAGTGGTTGATATTCCCCAGACCGCGCATCAGGTTCTGGATTTCCAGTTCACTGACCGCTTCACGGACATTGATTTTCGGGTTCCTGAGCGAAGCGGGAATTCCCTTCAGCAGATCCTCAAAGGAGGATACGCCGATGTCTTCGAGCATTTTTTGCTTGTCGTCAGCCGTTACTGGATGAAAATGCATATCACACTTCCGTTTTAAGGTTCTTTTCGTATTGTGCCGAGTCCATCAGCGCGTCCCATTCGGACTCGGTGGACATCTCGACGGTAAAAAACCAGCCCTTGCCGTAACAATCCTGGTTGACCATACCCGGGTCGCCCTCAATGACGGAGCTCACAGCTGTAACTTTTCCCGTCACAGGCGAGTAAATATCAAAAGCGGCCTTCACGGACTCGACAACCGCCGCGGGCTTGCCTGCCGCCACAGCCTGGCCGTTTTTCGGAAGTTCCACAAACACAACGTCCGAAATTTCTTTCTGGGCGTAATCCGTAATGCCGACGGTCACGGTACGGCCTTCTTTTTTGGCCCACTCATGGGTTTTGGTGTAGCGAAGTTCTTTCGGGAAATTCATATTGCCTCCCCCTTGCGGGATGGTGATTTTTATTTCTGACGTTTATAAAAAGGAAGCGGAACAATCCGCGCGTTCAAAGTTTTATCGCGGACCACAATGCCGATTTCGTTTCCGGCACGGGCCTCAGCAGCCGAGACATAACCAAGGCCGATATTCTTTTTCAGGGTCGGCGAAAAGGTGCCGCTCGTGACTTCACCGATAAGCGCGCCGTTCTTACGGATCTCGTAATGCTCACGGGGAATGCCGCGTTCCAGCATCTCAAAACCCACGCGCTTTTTGACAGGCCCCGAGGCTTTAACTTCGCGCAGACGGGCTTCGCCGGTAAAACCTGTTTTTGTAAAATCAATCGCCCAGCCGATGGACGCTTCCAGAGGATTGACGGCTTCGCTCATGTCGTGACCGTGAAGGGGCATCCCCGCTTCCAGACGAAGCGTATCGCGCGCGCCGAAACCAATCGGCTTAAGACCGTCCTTGCTGCCGGCCGCCATAAGCTTGTCCCAGATCCCGGGAATCTGCTCTTTGGCCGCCATAATCTCAAAACCGTCTTCCCCGGTATAACCCGTGCGGGAAATCATGCCGTCCTGAAAAGCCTGAAAATGATAGTAAGCCAGTTTCGTATAGGCTTCCCCGAAACACTGCTTCACCAGGGAAACACTGAGAGGCCCCTGTAAAGCCAGAAGACCGTAATGCTCGCTGAGATTCTCAAACTGAAGGTTCTGGGGCACGCGCGGCTTGATCCAGGCAAAGTCCTTATCCACATTCCCCGCGTTAACTACAAAGAAGTATTCTTCCTGGGCGATACGGTACAGAAGGATATCATCAATGATCCCCGCCTCTTCATTAAGGAGAGGCATATAAAGGGCCTGGCCAAAGGTCATTTTGGAAACGTCGCGGGGAAGGAGCTTCTGCAGAAACTCAACGGTCCCTGCCCCCTTGATCCGGAACTCTCCCATATGAGAAATATCAAAGAGGCCCGCCTTGGAGCGGACAGCTTCATGTTCCTCGAGAATCGTAGAATAGTAGAGAGGCACTTCCCAGGCGCCGAAAGCGCCCATCTTCGCGCCGGAAGACACAGAATAAGAATGAAGGGGCAGACGGCGCAGAGGTTCCGTGGCAGACGAAGTCAAATTGTGGTCCGTATGGTAAATCCCGGGAATAATCCGGGGGAAAGGTTACTCTACCTGGGGCTTTGAAGCGGTTTCATTTATGAACCCGTTTCTTAGGGCCTTAAAGGCAATTAAACAATGCGCACATTATAGAGGCGGGGCTTCAAAAAGCAACGGCAAAATCCCGGGCTTACGGGGAGCTTTCAGCGTCTCCCTGGAGGAGTTTCCCTTTCAATCTCTTCCTGAGCCTTCAGGGAATAACGGGTGTAAGGCACAGCCTGAAGACGCGCTCTGGAAATCGGGGTTCCGTACCTTTCACAGAGGCCAAAAGTGCCCTCATCCATCTTTCTGAGCGCGTGATCAATTTCATTCAGCAGGTGCTGTTCGTTTTCAGCCATCCCCATCCGGAGTTCCGAGGTATAGCTGTCACTCGCCATATCCGCCATGTGATGAGAATATCCGGACAGATCGCCCGAGGCTTCACGCTGGCTTTTATTCAGCGTGTCTTGTTCAAAATGATCAAGGCCCGACACAACCCTGGAGCGAGTTTCCAAAAGAAGTTTCCGGTAATGCTCACGTTCCTTCTTATTTAACTTTGAGGCTTTTCCCGCCATATCGAAATCCTTTCATCATTGAACTGGGGATGAACCCGCTCCCAACGGATGAGCGCAGATTTTAAGACCTTTTCGATTTCCTGTTCGCTCGTTTGAAATTCCCGCGCAATTGCCACAATGTCAGAACATGCCTCGTAAAGTTGAAGACTCAAAGCATGCCTGAGCTCCTTAAGTGACGCCTGCTGAATCAACGCGTCCAGAGATTCCAGAAAAACAGACTGGCCCTTCGAAGCTTTCCGGCAGCTTCTTCGAGTTTCCGGCGGCACCTCGAGAAAAAATGCTTTTTCGGAATCAAGGGAACACCCGAATCCCTCCCGATAACGGAGCTTGTTCAAGATCTGGGCGCGCATTTCGGTCAGCATAAGCCGGTAACGTTCGAGTTCTTCTCTGTTAAAACGCGCTTCGCTTTTCATCAGTCATGGCTCCCTTCATGGTCATGGGCCGCTTCCTCCTGAATCGCCTGCCATTCAGGAAACGGATCCTTAAATTTTTTCCAGGAATCTTCTCCCGCTTCAATTTCAACATCGGTCAAAAGACACTGCTCGAGCTTTTTTCTCAACGGGCTTTCATCCATCTTGATGCCGATAAAAACAAGCTCCTGCCGGCGGTCTCCCCAGGGTTTCTTCCAGTGCTTGCGGATGTGGGCTTCAAACTCCGGCCCCTCGGGCCACTCAGACTTGGCCACCGAGGCCCACCAAAGACCGCCTGGACCATGTTCGCGCATCGTACCGGCCTGGGAAAGTGAACCCGCAAACTCCATCCGGGTCGCAAGCCAGAAGTATCCCTTGGCACGGATCACACCCTTCAGGCTGGAGTTCACCAGGCTCCAGAAGCGGCCCGGATGGAAAGGTTTGCGGGCGGAAAAAACAAAACTGGAAATACCGTATTCCACGGTTTCAGGCGTATGCTCGCCCCGGATTTCCTTCATCCAGCCGGGAGCCTGGCTCGCTTTCTCAAGATCAAACAATCCCGTGTTAAGCACCGCTTTCAGAGGAACCTTGCCTCGGACCGATTCGACAATCCGGGCTTCGGGATTAAGCCGCTTAAGAACCTCTTTGAGGTAATCCGCCTGACGGGTTGTGACAAGATCCGTCTTGTTAAGGACAATCACATTGGCAAATTCGACCTGATCAACGAGCAGATCCACGACCGAACGTTCATCTTCAGCGCCCAGAGACTGGCCGCGGTCGTTCAGAAAATCTTCAGAATTAAAATCTTCCGTGAAGTTTTTCGCGTCGACAACACTCACCATCGTGTCCAGCTTCGCGAACTCCGAAAGACTTTTGCCGTTCGCATCTTCAAACGTAAAGGTCTCCGCGACGGGCAGAGGCTCCGAAATTCCGGTGGATTCAATCAACAAATAATCGAAGCGCTTTTCCTGGGCGAGCCGCCGCACCTCCACCAGAAGATCCTCGCGCAGTGTGCAGCAGATACAGCCATTGGACATCTCAACGAGTTTCTCTTCCGTTCGGCTGAGAGCCGCGCCCCCGCCCTTGACGAGCGCCGCGTCGATATTTACTTCCGACATATCGTTGACAATAACCGCGACTTTTCGGCCTTCACGGTTGTTCAAAACATGGTTTAAAAGCGTCGTCTTGCCCGCGCCCAGAAACCCCGAAAGGACCGTCACCGGTAATTTTTTCATAAAAACCCCTTAAAGTTAATGATAATCATTTTCATTTATTGGACAAAAAATTTTTTACTTCTGACAGCTGCGGCAAAGTCCCTGGAACTGAAGAACGTGATCGGTGATCTTGAACTTATACCGTTCCGTCAAACCTTTGACCGCTTTGGTCATAAAATCATCCTCTTCAATGACCCCGTGTTCAAAATCTATAATTTCCCGGCAGCCAAGACAGACGAGATGGTGATGATGGCCCGCACCTTCATGCTTGTGCGCAAGCTCAAACGTCGCACGGCCCTCGCCGAAATCACAGCGTTTGACCATATCCATTTTGACGAGGAGATCCAGATTGCGGTAGACCGTCGTGAGGCCGATGTTCGGGTAGGTTTTGTGCACGCGAAGATAAATCGCTTCAGCGCTCAAATGATGCTCAGGAGATTTTTGAAGAACGCTGAGAATCACCTGACGCGGCTTGGTAATGCGGTAGCCCTTTTCACGGAACCCCTCTTCCCAACCGTCAACAGGATTACAGGCATGCGCCATACAGGTCCTTATTGGTAATGATTTTCATTAATTATACTGCGATTCATTCCCGGGTCAAGGAGGTTTTCACAGGAAAGATCAGACTGAAGCGCCTTGCGGAGTTTTTTCCCAGGCGGGAGTGATCTGGATTTCCCGGCCTTTGACACTCTCATCCACAACGCCTTCACGGTAAACCACATGGCCGCCCGCGATCGTAAAAAGAGGCCATCCCTGGAGCGTCATCCCCTCATAAGGGCTCCAGCCGCACTTGGTGAGCATCGCGTCCCGCTTCACTTCGCGCCGCGCCTGAAGGTCCACGAGCGCGAAATCCGCGTCATAACCCGGTTCAAAACGGCCCTTGTTCGCCACGCCGAAGCAGGCCAAAGTGTTTTCGCTGGTCCAGCGGACGACATCTTCAACGGCGCATAACCCCTGAGCGGCCTGATTCAGCATCAGCGGCAGCAGGGTCTGAACACCCGGCATTCCGGAAGGCGCCTTGCCGTAAGGCTGGGCTTTTTCTTCCAGTGTGTGCGGCGCGTGATCGGTCGCCATGCATTTGATTACGCCTTCCTTAAGCCCTTTCCAGAGAGCTTCCCCGTGACGCTTTTCGCGAAGCGGCGGATTCATCTGAGCGAGCGCGCCCAGGCGTTCATAAATTTCCGGCGCGAAAAGAAGAAAATGCTGGGGACACACTTCGCAGGAAATCAGCGGGTTGTTTTTGTACGCGGCAAGAAACTCGACTTCCTCTTGTGTCGTGAGATGAAGAATGTGGAGGCGGCGTTTGTGTTTCAGCGCGAGCGATACCGCGAGCTTTGTCGCCTTGAGAGCGGCCTTCTCATCGCGGATTTTATAGTGATCGCCAAAGCCCGGGTTAGGGAAACGTTTTTTATTTTCTTCGATGATGCCGTTGTCTTCGGCGTGGACCGCGATCAAACGCGAACCGCCCGCGAAGATCCGATCAAGGTCCGCTTCCCTTTCAACAAGAAGGGTTCCTGTTGAAGACCCCATAAAAATTTTGATTCCGCAGACATTCTGAACAGCGTTAAGTTCTTCAAGATTATCCGGCGTGGCTCCAATGAAAAAATTGTAATTCACAACGCATTGAGAAGCCGCGGAGGTTTTCTTTTCCGCCATCAGGGCGCGCGTCGTAATCGCGGGGTTATTGTTGGGCATATCGAAAAAGCCGGTAACACCGCCTGCCGCGGCCGCCAGAGAGCCCGTACGAAGGTCTTCTTTCCAGGTCAGACCCGGCTCGCGGAAATGCACCTGCGGATCAAGAACACCAGGCAGGACATGAAGTCCCGAAGCGTTAAGAACTTCATCCGCCGCGTCCGTCAGCGACTCGCCCACGCGCGCGATTTTTCCGTCCCGAATGAGTATGTCGGCTTTCTGTGAACCTTTGGAAGAAACCAATGTTCCGTTTTTAATCAATAGACTCTTCATAACCACTCCGCTTTTCAGGATGATAAATAATGCCCGCGTCCTTATTGACAATGATTTGCATTCTATGCGGAGGCATAAAAAAAGCCAGACCTTTTCAGGTTTGGCTTTTTAAATTGAGCTTAACCTTCGGCTTTATGCGGACTGGGCGACTTCCATCTGGGCGAGGAAGTACTGAGTAATCTCGGCCGCGACGGCTTCGATGACCAGCATATCCTTGCGGCTCATACCAAGATCCGCGAAGAAGGCGTCTGGAATGTCCTTGATGCCCAGCATCGCGAGCATCAGTGCGACATCCAGCTGCTTACGGATCTGCTTAAGCTCATCGGTTGTCGGGTTCGTTCCGATCAGACCCGCCATCTTCTCACCCGCGAAGCCGCGGACGGTATCGAGGAGTTTGTCATTTTCAAGCACGACAGCCGCCATATTGCCGGAGACCGCTTCCGGCAGACCGGCGAAGCGGTTCAGAACAACATCGGTCGGTGCGAAACGGACGGCATTGCCATAAAGCGCTTTGACAATCGTCTGCCAGATGATGCTTCGGGCAAGGTCACCCGTGACCACCGCGGAGTAAGGTTTGTCATACGTGGTCATATCCGCCAGCGGCATACCGATCAGCATCGCCTGGGCCGGGTGCAGAATGCCGCCCATGATCTCCTGGGATTCAAGGAGAGCCTCCGCGAGCTTGTTCAGGCCTTCCGGCGACGTGTAGTTCTTCAGAAGCAGCTCGGGTTTCACACCTGTTGCCATCTGGAGCAGAAGATCCAGGTTGCGCATGCGGATCGCGAAGTACTGCCGAACAAGCTCATCTTCGTCTCCATCCACGATCGCACGCAGTTCACTGCGCGTCGGGAGGTACGCCACGGTTTCATGCAGTACATCACCAAGACGGACACCTCGGTCAAGGCCGTTAAGATTTCTCACGGCAGCATCATGCGTCACATGCGCGAGTTCGTGGTTGATCCAGAGTTTCAGGTTTAGCGCGCGGATGCGGAGTTCGATTTCAGGCGCGATGGCTGAGTCCTGAACTTCCGCGAGGCGCGAGCGCTTGATCTGAATCAGCGAGCTGCCGTCAGCCTTGTTGTGTACAACCCGGGCGACTCGGCGGCCGGTCAGGTCAGCCGCATCAACGAATTCGACCTTGATTCGGCCCGCGTGCGTGCCGTTCAGCATCTTGATGAAATCTGTAGTCTCGGCCGCGGTAAAGGCCTCCAGAATGACTGCTGCAAGCGAATTCTGATCCGCAGAACTCAGGTTCTGCGCGGCCAAGGCAGTCAGGACATCCTGAAGAATCGGCTGGAGCAGAGCGTCCGCCGGAACTTCGCGGAGTTCGGAGCGGGCACCAACCGTCGTCACAGCCACCAGTCGCGGAGCACCGTCAATTTCACGGACACTCAGTACCGTCGCGTCCGCGCCAAAAATGTCCGCGGTCAGCTGTCCAAGCTTCGTGTTTTCGAAAAGTTCAGCGAGACGCGCTTTGGCGGCCGCGTCGACCGAAGAATCATTCAAGTAGGCAATCAGGTTATCGCGCAGACGGAACTGACGTTCCTTGACCGGGCGCACCTGCGGAGAATAGTCGTCAAGCGAAGGACGGGTCACGGCGTAAGCAGGATCATCAACAAAGACACCGTTGTCAAAGAAAGGTGCGGCCTGGGCGTTCCATTCATCCAGGATATCCTGAACACCAGCCTTGAGTGCATCATCTTCCAAAAGCTTCGTCAGCTCGATCAGCGTCGGCACGTTCATAAGGCTGCTGATGACTTCTGTTCCGGGTTCAAGCGCTTCGTTCAGCAGTTTCAGGAAAGCACGCGTAAAGCCCTTGCCCTGATTCCCTACGGCAAGCATATAACCGACTTCTACGGCGCGGCCATTGCTGTCCGGGACAACATGAACGCCCATAAAATTCTGCGCCGGATCCAGCGGAGTTTCACCGGCTGCGGTCTTTTGAACAATCACAAAGCCTCCGTCGACGGCCTTGAGGATGTAATGCCCAGCCGCGTCGAGGGCCTTGCCGTCGAGCTTTGCTTTAAGTTCAGCGGCTGTCTTCTTCTCGCCCGAAATAGCTCTTTCCAGGGAAGCCGCCGGGCGTATCCAGCGGATCTGCGCGGCCGCGGCAGATTTAACCTGAGTCGTTTGCGCTTCGATCACCGACAAGCGGTTACCGCTTAAAACGCCGTTCATGATCACGCCCGTTCTCGAGTTGACAATCATATCGCTGGTCTTTTCACTTTCCACAGCCCCTTTGAGGCTTCCGCGGATGTAGAGTGACGGTACGCCGAGCATCGAATGAACACGTCCTGTCGTACCCAATTCCAGAGAACCGCTATCGATCACCGTTGCCTGCCCCAGAGCCATGCCCTGGAACTTCGGATAAACAACCGTATAATTGCGGCCGGCATGCGTGAACTGCACGGCGGGGTATTCATCAAAGAGAGCAGCCGGGATCGCGAACGTCTCGCCGCCGATGACGAAGGTAACGATCTCTTCTTCCCCGTCCGTCATCAAGTCTTTCGCAATCGGCTTGCTGACAGGCGCCTTGTCAAAAATGGACATTTCGTCCGGAAGGTTGTTGGTATCCACAACCTCTTTACTCTTGATCGCCTGCCGTTCGGTCATTGACAGCCGTGCTGCCCGGGCGCTGCGCTGATTGGCGTCGGAGATCTCATCGGCGCTTAACGCAGAGACATCGTTCAGGCGGAAACGCCAGTTCAGAAGGTCCGGATGAGCTGCCGCAGCAGACGATGCGCTCTGGGCGCTGATTGCCGCGGCGATCGGGAAAAGAGCATGCCACCGCTGCAGCGCGGCAGAATCCTTGGCCGCGATGCCGGCTTGAATCGCGTCAATCACAGCCGACGGTGTAAACGTCACCTCAACGGCTTTTGCGGTTTTGGCATTGTAAAGTTTCTGCACAAAGGGCTTACCTTCCTTCATGAGCTCGCGGACGCGTTTATCCATCTCCACGGAAATCAGCTGATTTCCCCCGGACGAAAGCGCGAATCTTTCTGTCGAAACCACGTTACCCTGTTCATCCAGGATCTCAATGACGTTTCCGGAGGGAATGGTACCCGCTGTATCCCAATGGCGCGTCACAGTCATTCCTCCGTCGCCCAGGATAAAACTTTCGATCTTGCCGTCTGTGGTTTCGATAAAGTCGGTCCAGCTTGAAGGCTGCGGTATAGATCCGGCCGGATGCGTGTGGAACCCGGAAACGGAATGCTTGCCGATCTGTTCCGTCAAATCGGCGTTGGCTCCGATAAAGGAAACATACACCTTGCCGTCATGGACCGTGATAGACACTTCCGAAGACATGCCTTTGCGGAGTTTCTCAAGAAGTTCCGGAGTCGCTTCTCCAGCAATCTGGGCAAACCATTTTCCCCGCGCGCGCATTGAAGAAGCGAACAGCGGCGACAAGGCGAGAGCGGCATCCACAGGCTCACCCGCCGCAACGGCTTTTTCACGAATAAGAAAATCTGCAGCTTCAGGGTGTTCGTAAACACCGGCGATGCGGTTCAAACTCTTGTTCAAGAACGCTTCAAGAATGTACGCGCGAAGCGTGCGGCGGTTTTCAATAGCATCTTCGAGCACCGTATCTTCACCTTCCGTGCGGTGAACAGCCGGAGTGGCCGCGTCAAAAATTCCCTGCTGGGGAATTTCACCTTCAAACATCTTCAGAAGTACGCTGCGGTAGGCATCTGAAGAAGCACCGCCGTGCAGCGCTATTTTTTCAAGATAGGCCCTGACAAAAGCGCCGCGAGCTTCAAACTGGGAGCCGTAACGATTCGTATCAGGGAAAAGTCCCCAGGCTACGGCCAGACGCTTGATCAGTTCATCAATCATCCGGGCTTCTTTTGCGCGGACCTGTTCTTCGGTGTCGGAAGCTTCAAAGACAGGCAGCAGCAGAGCCGCTTCGCGCGCGGCCTGCGTATCAAGACCCGCAGCGCGGTCCTGGAGGCCCTGCTCAAAGTCCGCGAGTCCAAATTCAAGTGTCATGACATCCCGGAAAAGATGAGCCATTTTTTCAGCCATGCAGCCATCTTCATTGCAAAGCTCGATCGCTTTCGACGCTCGAATTGAGAAAGACTTCAACGACAGCCGGTCAAGAACGGCGCGACCCGCCGCGCCCTGCGCGCCAAGCTCACGGATGTAAGCCTGAACCCGCTTGATCAGCTCCGCCTTGCGGGCCATCAAAAGTTCGCGGTCACGGCCAGTTTCAAGATGGCGCCGTTCCTGGTCGCGGATGTCATAAAGTTCCTTGAACAGATCTTCCCGGATCATCGATTCCGCATCAGCGGCCGGCTGCGTCAAGGCGGTGGCTGCGGAAGCGACAGCCTGGGCCGCGTCAGGAACCGTTGCCAGAAGAGTCCCCTGTTCAGCTTTCAGCAGACCTGAACTTAGAAGATCAATCAGGGCATCCGTTGACCGGACTCCATGGAACGAAATCAGGTCATCAAGATCACGAGCGTTACGGCGGATACGGTTCACAAGTCCGTTCGGAGAAAGATGATTCCGGTCGAGAAGAGCGCGGAAGGCCGCATCCGTGCGGTACTTCTCTCCGATGAGGTCTTCCAGACGGAAGAGCGAATGCATGGCCTGGAGGACCCGGTTGCGAAGCGCCTTGGCTTCGGTCCTGTCCCACTTGTAAACGTATGAACCGGGATTTTCAGGATCCGTGTAAAGATTGAGTTTGTTTTCAATTTCCGTGCGGTCATAAATCCGAGCGAACTGGGGATCATAGGCGCGCATCTGGTGCTGAGCCCCAAAGGTAAAAAGTTCTTCCAGAAGGTTCTGGGCCGCATCGCGCGTTCCAACCGTCGGGTCGCTGTAATGGATCGCTTCATGAACATAAGACGGGCGGTAATACTGCTCCGACAGAAGAATCAGATCCAGGGAGCCAAACGCTTTTTCAAGCGAGGAAAGCTCGGGCTTGGCGACGTCCGCCTGACCTGCGCGGCGGGCAAATGTGCCGACCGACTGGGTATTACTTCCATGCCAGCCGTTGGCCACTTGAACCTGCGACCATCCCTTGACAAGGAGTTTCATTTCCGCCTGATGGCTCATCACCATCGCCAGCGAACGTTCGTCAGGAATGCTCTCCATCTGAAAGTAGGCCCGGCGGTACAGGATTTCCTGTTCACGGACTGTCAGCGCGTCCCAATTCGGCGTCAGGCTCCGGGCAAGATCCACGAGCGCGTTACGGCCGCCGTTTTCAGCCTTACGGCGCTCAAGTTCCGGTACAGGAACGTCCAGATTTTCGGAAGGACGGCTGACGATGATCCGCACGCCAATCAGATCCTGTTCCGTAATCAGAACGAGGCCGGGCAGTACCTGTCCTTGAGCGTCCGTCCTTGAAAGGTTAAGGATATGCGCCAGGCGGCTGCGGCCTTCACGCTGTTCAGCGGAATTCGCTGAATTCAAAAGCCGGACCAGGTTTTGATCGATGTCTTCGATGAGGCGATTGCGTTCCTCGATTTTTTCAGGCAGCTGAGGCGCGGCACCGGCGAGATAGGCCAGGCGCTCTTCCCCGCGGCGCTGAAGCGCGATGTCAGCATGCAGATAATCGTTGCCGGTACGGCGGTCGCGCTGTTCACGCTCGATCGAGTAGAGCGCGACAGAAAGGCCGGGCATTACGTTTTCAAGGAGCGTGTCCAGCTGCTCGCGCATGCGGTCATCAGCATTGCGGCGCGTCTGGTCCGGAATCGTTTCATAATTCATAACGAGCTCGGACATCTGCGCAGCTTTTGCCCAGAACGAAGCGTCGCCCTTGGCCGCAACGCGGGGCATCAACTCCGCGATCTGGTTTTCGATTTCGGCCGTGTTCCCGGAACCGCGCTGTTTCATGGTCTGGTATTGAACCATCAGGTCGCGGATCTTCGTCATCGCCTGAAGGCTGACGCCCTGATTAAAGAAAGGCTTCATGCTTTCCAGGGCCTGCTTTTTGGCTTTTTCAGCCGAACGTATATTGTCGTTGCGGCGCGCGAAATCAATCAACTTGCGTGCGCTGCGCACCGCAGCACGGGTCTCAGCGCCGGACTTGGCGGTCTGAAGTGCCGTATAGGCCAGAAGGATGCCCGCGCGGTTGGACTTGTTCTTGGTCACATTGTCGTCGTTCATGGCTTCCATGAGCTCCATCAGGGTAACAGCCTTGCCCTGTCCGAGAATACCCGCCATCAGCCGGGCAAAGAAACGGTTGATTGAGGTAAGCCAGCCCTCCTCACCTGTTTCCTTTTTGGCGGCCGCTTCTTTCGTAAGCTGTTTGATCAAAAGCATCAGGGGCGAGAGGATCATACCAACCACACTCAGTGAAGACCCGAGGGCAAGAAACAGTCCCGCCCCCAGACCGGCAACAAAAGACCAGAGAAGGGTTTTACCTAATTTTTCCGTACCGCGCGTTCCGGCAAAATAAGCCGCCACGACAAGTGCCAGCGCAGAGCCGGCCGCAAGAGCTGTCAAGCCGAGCGGCAGCACCGTCACAAGCGCCAGTGCGCCGGCGGCAGCGATCACACCGCCGCTGAGAGAACGCAGCACACGGGTCATGAATCCCGCTTTCTGGCTGCCCATCATGCTTTTCACCCAGGTAATGAGCGTCATAATGGATGCCGCGGAACCAAGCTGTACCCAGAGCGGCAGTTGGGCCAAAAACGAGCCGATACTGAGGAAAGCACCGCTGACAGGCGCCCAAACAGCCGCCAAACCGGCCGGTAGAGCCGCGGCGCCAGCCGACAGGCCAATCAACGGCATCAAGTAAACGACAGCCGCCCCGCCCAGCACAAGAGCGGTCACAACCGGAAGGCCGTAACGGAACAGGCCTTTTCTCACGATACTTGCTTTCGAAGCTCCGTGAGCCATTTCAAGGGCCAGGTCATAACGGCCTTTGAGGTCATTGAGACGGTCCAGCGCCGGTCTCAGACGAGTCATTTCGGAGTCAACATGAGTCCTTACTTCAGCCGCGGTCAAAGAGCTGTCGCGCAGAGTTTCTTTTTCAGTCAGCATGGCGCGCATCGCCAGATCAAATTTCGCGGGATCCTGGATCTTGCCAAGACTCTCGTCAATTTTCGAGCGTTTGGTTTCGATCACCTTCATCGCTTCCGAAAGGGTCAGCGTAGAAAGTCTGGGAATCCGCCCAAGCTGCGCCATGAATTCCGAGGGACCCGTCAAGCCATTGCGGTGATCGTCTGGGAGCGATGCGGCCAGATTCATCAGTCCCGCAAGAATTTCCTGCCGAAGCGTAAGGCCATAGCTGCCGCAATGAGCTTCATCCGGGGCACAAGTTTCAAAAGGATCGCTAAAGCGGTCCGGAATCCTCAAAGCATCCTTGACGGTGTTTGCAACAGGCCGTCCAAGATCAAAGAACCACATGAGAGCCGTAAGAAGAGCTCCGGCTCCAATCACGGCAAGCGTCGCGAAAAACAGTGCGCCAGCCCCCGCTCCGATGACACCCAGTGCCGCCAGGGCGGATGGGATCAGGGGAACCAGAAGTGCGGAAACAAGAGCGGCCTTGCCCCAGCCCGTATCCATGACTTTCTGCGCCGCCTTCGTGAGCATCTGACCCGCACTGAAGAAGAACCTCGAAGTCTTAAGACTGAACGGAGAAGCTCCCTGATTTTCCTTGCGCTGATAGGACTTCCAGAAATCCATCGTCTTGCGGTGTTCCGCCAGGTCGCGTTCATACTGGCGAATCTGGGCCTCGCCGCTGATACGGAGCGTTTCATAATGGCGAGCCGTAGAAGCTGTGCGGGCAATCACGGCACGGTTCAAGGCCGCGCTGAACGCGGCATCCTCGAGCTGGACTGTCGGGGCCAAAGCTCTGGCCAGAAGCGCCGCACGAAAATCAGAACGCGTCAGGCATCCGTCTCCCGCAGACGAACACATTGCCGGGCTGGAATTGTGATGCACGAAACGGTCCAGATAGCGCATCGCAAAACTATCCATCTCATCCGCAGCAAAGAGTCCCTGGTCCAGCACAGCCGTCGCAAAAACACCTGCAAGCTTCTTGTAAAGATTGCTCAGTTCCTGCGCATTCGCATCCGGATTAAGCTCCAGCTGGCTGACGAGGTCCAGTTCCGCACGGAGAGCGTCGCGATCCTGCTCCGTCATGGCGCGGCTGAGGGCGGCATAGAGACGTTCACGGCGGTTCGCGTCATTGCGAAGAGATTTTTCCATCTTGATCAGGAAGGCCGCAAGCTTTTTGCCCGTCGTGTTGAGGTTACCGGCCGCATCCAGTCCGCCATTGCGCTCGATGATAACGCGGTGGTTGGCAAGTCCTTCAGCCGCATCCGCCTGCGCCTGCGCAGAGGAAACATCCGTCACTTCCGAGGCTTCGCGCAATTCGGAGCGCGTCGCCAGATGCGCCGCCATGCTGGCCTGATTGCGCGGCGTTTCCTGAGAGGATTCCACGTCATTCTCGCTGACAGCTTCGTTAATCATTTGAACAGCATGGACAAGATCACCCTGAGCGCCAAGCCCTTCGTTGGGTTTCGCTACTTCCTGCGTGTCCTTAAGAGCACGGGTTTCAAGCGACGCAAGGCGGGCCGTGTTCGCATCACGAGCCTGAAGGTTGGCAAGAATCTGCGCGGACGTCATCGAAGATTCAAAGCCTGCCTGCGTGCGCAGCGCTTGAAGCCGCAGAGCTTCATCCGCGGAGAGAACACGGATCGTGATATCTCCCGCATTTTCAAGATTCTTCAGCCGGATATATTCGGCGCGTTCATCTTCCGTCATCGTGTTGCCTTTCGCTTCAAGCGCTGCGAGATCGGAAGCGTTCGTTTCGCGCTGCAGCAGCGCCATCAGTTCCCGGTCTTCCTGCGTTAACTCGTCAAAAAGTCTCTGACCGATCTTCGGCTGCGGCTGAGCCGAACGCTCGGTCTCACGGTCGGTGCGGAGTTTCAGAAGCTCGGCTTTTTCGGATTCGGACAACGCCCCCTGAGCCAGCTCAATATGGAAGCGGGCCGAAGCCGTCGAAGATGTTTCGTAAACAATCGCGGCATTCGCGGCGGAAATAAAAGTCTGACTGCGGACAGCATTGAGCAGTTCCGCAGCGTCCTGACGGATGCGGTTGATGCGCATCTGGATGACAGCCGCAGAGTCTCCGTCCTTGACGGATTTCGGCGGCTGCAGGCTGGAGTTCTTGCCCACCTGGTTCTGGAAGTTCTTCAGGCGCTCCATAAAGAAATCTTTTTCTTTTGTCGCAAGCTCAAGCCCCGCCTGGTCATTCGCCATCTTCGCAGCCAGGATACGGTTCTCGGCATTCTGGATCAGCGTGCGGTAGAAGCCTTCATAGTTACCTTCCAGACCTTCCATCAGGGCATTCATCGAAGCCTTGCGTCCAAGGGGATCATTATGGGAATCCATCCAGTCCCAGAGTGCTTTGGATTTTTCCGCCGTATTGGCAGAGCTGAGACTGCGGTGAATCTCTGTACCAACCCCAATGACGCGGTGTTCCATCATCTGGAAATCACCAACCTTGACTCGCGCATTCGCGGGAAGCCCGAGCGACTGGGCTTCAGTCCCGCTGAGTCCGATCCAGCTCACGTAGAGATTCTCGTTGATATGCTGCTTGGCTTCCTTTGAAAGATCCTGCCGGTTGCCAAAATAGTTGAACTGCTGCACCTTCGAGCTTTCGGTCCTCAAAACCCGCTGCTCCAGCGGCAGGCTGCTGAAATCAACGTATTGAGAAAGACCCGTCGTAATGTCAATCTGCCAGTAACCGCGGAGTTCACCCGACGCATCAATATCCCGGACAACCGCCTGCATGGCTCCGGTATCCATCCCGACAAACTTCGCATTCTCGGAAAGGAACTGATCCGTCACACCAGCGGAAACTTTGGTGCCGTCCGGGCGGGTCAATTCGCTGTGTTGGTAAGCATAGCGGGCAAAGTTGTCTTTCTTGACGGCGATACCGCGGAAGCGGCCCAGCTGCTGATCGATGGTTTCAATGTCGGTTTTCTCGCCAAAAATCATCGCCATGTAAGTATTTTCCTGCGTCATCATGCTGAAACCGACCACACGCTGCGTGTACAGAGCCGCGCGGCCGGTAGCCAACCCGGCTTGACCGTTGAACGACTTCAGGAAACGCTGGTTTTTCAGAGCCTTGTACTCGTCTGTATCTGACCCGTCTTCCTTGGCTAATTTGATTTCCTGCATCTGTTTCCATTCACCGTTGCCGTCCAGTTTGTATTCGATGAAGAAACCAGCCTGATCGATGTAAAGGACTTGAAATCCGTCAGCTTTGGCTTTCGCCTTCATCTCGTCGATGGCGCGGCTGGAGTGATGCGTCGTCGCATCATTGAAAACAATGACGTTGTAATCCTGAATACCCGTCCGCTGAGATTCACTTCTGGCCTGGTCAAAAGCGAGGCTTACGCCCGCGTCGATATCAGACGCGGAAGCGATCTGGTGACCGTCAATGCGTCCTTCCGAATCCGTCTGGCGGTAACGTTCCGCGGGCAGAATTTCGCGCGTGCTCACATTGAAAACCAGTTCAAAGGCCTTCTTGAAGCGCGTTACCGTCGCGGACGTAAACACGGTGTTGCCGCCGAGACGCTGAATCGCGTAAATCACGTTGCTCAACTGGGTCTGAAGGCCTTCCGTCGCGACCTCGACGTTGCTGCGGGCGTTGGACTGAACACCGACAAGCGGCTTGAAAATGAGTTCAAGCGCGATTGAAAACTCAACCGAGTTAAACGTCATACGAGGCTCGACACCGTTCGTTCCGAACGGCGCGACTTTATTGATGACCGTCTTCTTACCCTTCTCATCCGTCTTTTCGTAATACGTGACGTCCACACCGCCATTCATCTGATGGTTCTGCATGAGCGCGCGGGCAAACTCATTGAGCATGGCTTTCAGATTCTCAGAGGCCTGATCACGCTTTTGATCGAGCTTGTTCCAGGCCGCCACATCATGGTCCGCTTTCGCTGCAGCGCCTTCCGCCTTAGCGACAAAAGCCAGGAACGCGTCGCTGAAGCGGAAAATTTCGTCGCCATGTCCTTTCGAAGCGTTCGAAACAACATCCGTCTGACGCATCCGCAGGTTGAGAGCCTTGGCCGCAGCAGCAGTAATTTCGATCCTGTCCTGATACTGAGCTTTGATCTCTTGAATACGGGTTTCAGAAGCCGCTTTACCTTTTTCCAGACTCTGAAGCTCTTCGGCTTTTTCCTTGCTCAGGGTTTCATTCTTGACGTTGAGACGCTCTGCTTCGGCCTTGAGTTCAGAAATGCGGTCACCGGCATTCTTAATCGCGATGGTCAGATCCCCCATTTCCTGATCTACAGAGGCGGGAATCTGATTCTTCTGAATCAGTTCCCACACCTGGCGGGCCGTCAGATCGTTATAGGCAACACCCTTGTGGGTGAAGCTGATTTTCGAACCGACCGGAGCTGAATCAAGGAAATCGAGAAGGTGATTCCAGACCTTTTCGCCAAGCGCCACTTCGGAAGGAGTCGAAGCACGGGTCTTGCCGCCTTCGCGGAAGCGGTTATTGAACAAAAGCTGGGATTCGTCAAAGATCGCCAGCGAACGGCCGAACATCTCATAGATCGAGGCGCGGATCGCGGGATCCTTGATACCGGCCAAAGCCTTGAAGCCAAGCGTGCCGAACGTAATATCAATCACCTTCTGGCTGCGGATACGCGCAAGCAGGGCTTCGGCTTCCGCGCGGTCTTTTTCGCTATTATTCGCATTTTCAAGAATTCGGATATGGGCTTCTGTAAAGTCGAACCAAACCCCGGACTCGCCTTCCTGGGCTTCCTTGCTCAGCAAGCCAAAGTGTTTGAACATCGCTTCCGTGTCGGTGTTGCGGCTGTCTTTCAAAAGACCTTCGTTCGGGAAAGCGCGGATAAAGTGGCGGTAATACCCTTCCGCAGGTACGGGAATCAACGTTCCCTTAAATGCCTCCTGCAGAGCTTCCTGACCAAAAAGCTGATTGGCAATCGCAATCGCCTGAGGCACGACCAAAGCCGATTTACCAAAAGCCGTCGGCGCGAAAATGTTTTCCTGCCGCGCGGTTACGAATTCAAGGACTTTGAGCAGCTGGTTAGAACCTTCCGTATCACGAAGTTTGTAACCATCACCGCGGTTGTGCTCATCCCACCGGATGACCTGATGAATGCGATCGGCAATGTTTTTCGCGCGGTCGAGTTCTTCCTGTTTCTCGGTTGTCAGCGTCCCTCTTGCGGCAGTCTGGGTCAAAACAAGGCGGCCCAGAAGACGGCGGCCGGCTTTGTTCGTTACGTCCCAATGCTTGCCGCGCAGCTCAGCCAGCCGTGCTGACTGTTCCGCCGTCAGAGCACCCGCGGCCTCAGCTGCTTCAAGCGAATTCCATTCGGCATCTTCGATCACACTCGAAAACTCAAATTCCATAGTGAAGCCTTCGGGTACGAGGTAATAACGGCCCTCGAAATACTTGACCGCCTCGTTGACGAGCTGATCAATCTGCTGCTGCGTCAGGCTGAGAGCCCGTGTACCCAGCTTGGCCAGAATCTTTTGACGGACTTCCTGCTCGCTGAGAGCCTTGGCAAAACGGAAAGGATTGCTGTCCGTCAGCCACTTCTTGAGCTGCGCAACGATGCCCTTCACGTACTGCTGGACTTCGGCCGGCGCCTCGAACTTCTGAGCTTCAAGACCGAACTGATGATCACGGGCATTGGCCGCAAGCCGGAATTCTTTGGAGGCCGCGATACGGACAGTCTTGATTGTCTCCGCAAGCTGCTGATTCATGCCGTAAGTCACCGCACGTCCCGAAGCCGCCTGCTCTGCCCGCATTGCGGCGGCCTGGGCCATTTCAACGGAAACCTGATACGCCTTTTCACGCAAGCCATTGGAAAGCTGCTGAAGATAATTAATCTGTTCCATCAGCATCTGGCGCTTCGCGGTATCCGATGCTGCCGTTGCCGCCAGTTCCGACTGCGCGGTTGCCAGATCCTGGCTGGCTTTCTGAAAATCTTCAACCAGGCTGTCCAGGTACTCCTGCAGGACCGCCGCATACTCGGTCATCAAGCGTTCAAATTCACGCTGTTCAGCCAGATCATCGTTCTGTCTCTGGTACGGAGCCGCCGGCAGAGATTGAGGCGCCACAGAGGCAGCGGGAACAGCCGGAGCCGACGGCGTTGAAGGCGCAGCTTCGAGCGTCACACTTTCATCCACAGACTCCGTCGTATCGGCCACAACCGAAGGCTGTGTCGCCCAGCGATAGGCCGCCTGAGCTGTCCAAAAAGCGGCGTCTGTGACGCGAAGAGCGGCTCCAACAAGAAGCAGCGGGAGGGCCGCGAGCAGCAGGAAGAAGAATCCCGACGGACGATTGCTCGGCGACGGAGACGTCATGCTCTGGAGCATCAGACCAGGAAACCTGACACCCATACGGTGAAGCGAGTTGTTAATGGTATGAATGAGGACGGGAACAGCGAAGGCTACAACAGAACCCGCCAGGGTAATCATCCCCCCGTGGAAATAGCCGATAGTCCCGAAGCTAATCGCACCCATGACAAGTCCAAAAAGGAAATGACCCATCAAACGTCCAACGATGACTCGTGACGCATCGGATGCTGCGATTTTTCCATCAACGACTTCGCGGGCAACCTGAGAGCGGACGATTGCGATGTGTCCAGCCGCAAAGACAGCGGCCTGCGCGACAGCAACACCAGCCAAAAGAATCGGGTTGAACGGCATAGTCGCGACAATAGCCATAGCCGCAAGCGCGAGACCGATTGTGCCGGCCGTTTCAATAATAGACTCTCCGAAACTCATCATGATTTTCTTAAACGGTCCATCCGTAACTTTTGAAACGAGGCTGCCGTTCAATTCGTCAAGCGTCGTCAACATGGAATCCGCGTTATCCAGAAGGCGCTTCATGATGCCGTCCGTATCAAAAATGGCGTCCACAAAGCTGAAGCCTGCAGCAAGAAAGTTCGCGAAGCGTGAGGCGTCAGATTCCCAGTTCGAGAAGACCGTAATCATGGCACCGATGATCTGGAACGTGTTGCCGATCTGGCCGATGATGCCGGTATCGGTCAAAACGTCCATAGGCGTACCAACCGCGATAAAAGCCTGGCTCAGAAGCGACCACCAGGCGCGGCGAATTTCCACGCGGGCCTGATCAATCAGGGCCTGATCGCTCTGAGTCCGGGCTTCGGCAAGGCTGCGGTAAGACGCAACAACATTTCCGACACGAAGGGCAAAACCGGCCACTGAAAGTCCGCTGAGGATCCACGCGTTCGCCGCCGGCAGGATGCCGAACGAAAGGACCGCGGTCATCAAAAGGGCCTTGATCAGGGAGTTTCCGAAGTTAACTTCGCGGCCGGCAAGCTCCGAGCTGCGTATAAAGAAGTTATGAAGAGCATGGATGAGAACCGGGTACAGAAGCGCCGCGAAGAGACTTGCAAAGCTGAGAACACCGGCTCCGGAGAAGAACGTCCCCATCGCAATGCCGCCGAGGAGCAGGCCCACCGCAAAATGCTGGGTCAGGCGCGTCAGAACGGCACGGCGCATTTCAGCACGAGCCAATGAAGCAGCTTCGGCCGCCGGCTTCCCCTGCTGGATGTAAGACTGAACCGCCTGCTGCTCAATGAGGCGCTGTTCGCTCACAATGCGGAAGTAATGGCCGAGGCTGAAAACCACGGCCTGCGCGAAAAGCGCTCCCAGCATCAGCGGAAGCGAGAACGGTCCTGAAACCGCCATCAGACCAAGAACAAGAGGAAGCGATTCAAGAATGCTTTCAAAGAGGCTCGCCAGAGCGTTGGCGAACGTATCAACCCGGCTGCCGCTGATCAGGCCGAGGCTCAGGAACCGGACGAACGTGCTGCCGAGGATGGAACGGAATACGTTAAAGAAGAAATTACCGGTCATGGACTGAAGCGCAGCTGAAGCCGGAGGCGCTGCAGGCTGAATCGTTTCTTCGCGCTGTTCAAGAAGAAGCGTCTCGGCATTCTGCGCCGCACGCACCGTTTCCTCGGCAAGGGTGTGCCCCGCGCTCTGAAGCGTCTGGGAAAGACTGCCCATCGAATCAATCGTCAGCTGCGCAGCTGCCGCCGATGTCTGAACAGTGTTAAGGCTGGCAGCCCGCTGCTGAACAGCCGCCGTACGGACAATAAGCGCTTCCATGCGGGCGGCCTGACGGCTGACAACCGAAGATGAGAATGCAGAAGCTGTCGACGACACACGGCTGACTGCGCTGGAAGCCGCACGATCAAGTGCTTCAAGGCTGGACGCCGAAATTCCGGTAATCGAAAGACCGAAATCCAGATCCGCAAGAGCCTGCTCGGCTTCACGGATCGCGCTCGCAAGCTGTTCGGTCTCACGGGCTTCAAGAACGGCTGGCGACGGCGCAAACCGGGCGACTCCAAAGACCTGGCCCAGCACAGTGCTGAACGCGCCCCAGGCCGAAGCATTCTGCATTTCAACGCTTGCGAAACGGTCCACAATCGCCTGCGCCTCTGCAACATTCATGGGCTGAACAGCCTTCAGGCTGTTGTCGCCGCGCTGCGCAAGATCAAGGCTCTGTTCAAGGAGAGCCGTGTAGGCCGCAAGCGCCGCAGACGTCACAGGCGCAGACATCACGCAGCCGCCAAGGCAGGACTGAAGAACCGCCGCCGCATCTGTTCTGAGGCGAGCCGCAGTATCGGCACTGATCAGGCCGGCATCCGCAAGCTGGGCAATTTCAGAAATCAACGCCGCCGAGCCGAGGAAACGCAGGGATTCTGATTGAGAACTGATTTTCGAGATCTGGGCCGTCACAGCGATCTCGGCCAGATAAGATGCTGTAACCTTCTTGGCGGCCGACTGCGTCAATCTGCGGATTGTCTCCGCAATATTTCCTGTCGTCACTTGAAGAATCTGGGTCAAATCCATGAAGATTCCGGCCTGGGCAGCAACAGCACCCGTCGCAAGATCAAGCTTTTCGGCGATGCTTTCACGAGTACGGGCGAGCGACGCCTCAAGAACGAGATCGACGAGTCTGTTTGCTGTTTCAATATCTCCAGCTTCACGCAGGGCCTGAATCAGGGTCATCAAAGCCTGTCTAATCTCATCCACACTGAGAGCCGCCGGCTGCCCTTGCAGAAGCGCGCGCTGGTAAGTTTCCAGGAACTCGCCGATCAGATCAATCAGAAGCACGGTCGTCTGCGGCGTCAGCTGGAACTGGGCGCCAAGCGCGAGATAATTGGCCGCCGTCTGCAGCTGCTGCGCCGGGGTTGCCACGGTGTTCGACGCTGTCAGCGGAATGGCTGCCGCAAGAGCGCGGGCCGCGCGGACCACAGTGCTGAAATCGTTATCCGAAGAGCGCAGCAGAGCGTTCGAAAGCACCTGACCGGCCACGGCCGCAAACTCCACACCGCGGATCGCCGCGAGCGGATCGATTTGATCATTACGGAGAACACTGAGAGGACCCACGCCCATCGCCGCCAGGATCAAGTCAACAACGAGCTGCATTTCGGCCGCTGACATAGTCATCATGCTTTGCTGGAACGCCGCGGCCTCAGCAGCGGAAACCTGAACAATCTGGAGACGCCAGACCCCGTCATTCCCGACGAAGGGCAGCGCGAGATAACTGGTCGTGGGCGTCACAAAAATACCCGCGGTCACCAGAGGCTGACCGTTCTGATCCGTCGACGACGCGCGGTCAAGAAGCAGCTGAACGTCGATATTGTTCGTCGCGTTCTGGGCGATAACCTGCGTCCGGGCAAGAACGCTGCTGTCCGAAATGTTAAAGGTCAGCACTTTGATTTCAGCGCGGGTCGTAATCAGCGTCCGGATCTCCGGCTGTGTGCTGACAACGTTCTGTTCAAAGGAGGTCACGACCACAAGACGGCTGCCGACCGTCATCACGAGAACTTCAAAGCCCAGAGCTGCGAGACCGGTGAGGAACGCTTCACTCACCTGACCGTTTTCAAGCGCAACTTCAAACATGAGCGGCTGTCCCACAGGGCTGATCTGACTGGCCTGCTGCAGAATGCTCCTAAGATCCGCTGCCGGCACGCTCGTCAAATACGACGTAAAGGCCTGCGTCAATTCGGTCATCAGCTGTGTTTTCGCGGCAGATGCGGGCAGGCCATCGATGTACTCGGCCACGGCCCGATAACTGGTCGCATTGCCGACAAGCTGCTGAACGCTGACTGCGGAGCCCATCGCTGCGATTGGACTAAAAACACCGAGCACCCGGCCCGCACTGTTCACGAAGACACGGCTTCCGGGCTGAATCGAACCGACGGCGATTCCGCTGTTCGCCCACACAGCTTCAACCCCGTCAATTTTAAGGATGGCCTCACTTGCATTCGCGATCACCTGGGCGACTCCTCCGATAATCAGCACATCAATCGAAGACATATCGGAAGAGAAAGTGCGAACTCCTGTTCCGGTATTGATCTCGACGATTTCCGACGCCGCAACGGTTGCACGAATCAAGCCGGACGTGACATCAATGGAAGCGCCCGCAGGAACGATCACAGAGACTCCGTCCTGAACAGCCTCGATCTTTCCGCTCGGCAGTGACGTCACTTGGACATTGGTCTGAACATTCTGAATAGATACCGTACCGTCCGCCTTGAACGTCACGATACTTCCCGCGCTGGCCGTCACAATAGAGGCGCCCACCTGCACGCGCGCCGTTCCAGAAACAATCGTTACGCTGCCAGCCGTCACCTGAGTCACGCCCGCAGCATTTACGGTCATGGCCGCGCCGGCGGCGATCTGGTAAGCCGCACCAGCTGTCGTAAGCGTCAAAGCCGAAGCCGAAGTGTTCTGCAGCGTCACGGAACCGGTGATGACATTCACAACACCAGCGGCCGTCACTTCGACAACGCCGTTAGCGGAGACGGAGTAGACAGAGCCATTCAGGCTTCCAGATATAATGGAAACCGGCGCTTCAAGACGAACTGTTCCGTTGGTAAGCAAGACCACCCGGGTGCCCGCCGCAGGAACGATGTTCTGTGAACCCACCGTCACAGCCGTCGCACCGTCAGCTGTCAAAATAATTTCCGCTGTCTCCGTAACCATCAGGGTCTGACCCACGGCCGGCGTAAGGACTGTGCCGGCGATCTCAACCGTCGTACCCGCCGCAAGAATGTCCGTGGTCATTACGCCGACGGCATCCACTGTCAGCGCGCCTGCGCCAAGATTCACGACAAGGTTGACACCCGCCGCTACGGGACGCGTCACCGTCAAGCCGCCTGCCGGCGCCATGAATGTCGTCACGCCCTGGGCATTGACTGAAATCTGCGCGCCCGCAGGAACTGTCGCGCGGCTGACCCCGGCCGTAAAGACCATCGAGCCGCCGGAGACCGTCACACGCCCGCTTTGAATCGAAACACTGCCCTGCGCGTAATTCACAACAGAAGCTTCATCTGCGGTCAGCGTGACCGTATTGCCCATAATCACAGCACCCGCCGCAAGCTGGACAGAAAGAACCTGGGTCGAAACCGTGAATACGGTGCCTGCCGAAACAAGAACCTGTTCAGAAGCCGGGTTTGTCAGCGTGACATCAACGGCCGCAGTCACCTGAATTCCCTGCGCTGTCACAACGATCTGGGAGCCTGCCAGATCGGTCAGCACATACCCTTGAGCGGTTTCAATCCGCGTCTGGGCTGAAGCCGTCACGGTCAGAACTCCTGCCGCCGAAACGGTCACAGGAACCGCTTCCGCGAGTTCAATACGATGCCCATTCAAAACCATCACGGAACCAGCGGCCGCCTGAATCGTCATTACGCCCTGAGCATTCAGCGTAAGCGCCGAAGCCTGCGCGAGAGTCATCTGCACTCCGGACACGGTCAGCGCAATGCCGCTCACTCCGGCTGTTACCGTGGTCAATCCCGCCGCAGCATCGACCGTCATCACCGTATTCACCGGAGCCGTAATCACGGCGCCGCCGTAAACCAGCTGAACGCCGGCCGCAGAATTCGTCACCATGAGCTGCCCTGAAACCAATGTCACAACACCGGCCGCATCCACCGTCAGGACAGTGCCCGCCGTCACTTCAACACGGTTGGTACCGATCTCAATCGTCGAAGCTGCAGGCGAGGCAATCGAAAGCACGCCGGCCGCAGTTACCGTCACAGTCGATGCCGCAGGCACCACCACATCCTGGGCATAGCCTAGAACCTGCTTCGTCCCCGCCGCCGTGTTCGTAATTTCAACAAGCCCCTGAGCCGTCACAATCATTCGGGCAGGCGCTGCGGGTGAGTTCAGTACCGTCACCTGACGCCCGTTAATCCTGAAATCGATCACTAACTGCTGCGACGTCACCGTGAGCGTCCCGTTGGGATTGACTGTAAGATTCGTACCCGCCGAGAACGCAAGAACACTTGAGCCGGAAGCCACCTGAAGCGATCCTAAAGTCACATCGATACTGCCGAAGGAAACTGTCACGATTCCCGTTTGAGCGATCTGCATCACCGTGCCCGCGGCCGTTTGAATCACAGCACCATTTACAACCACCTGGGAAGCCGTCGGCGTCTGAACACGGACAGCGCCATTGACGACTGTCACAGCCGCGCCCGCAGGCGTCTGAATGACCGTGCTTCCAACAACAATCGTCTGTGTCTGCGCTGTGGTGTTCACCAATGTGATATTGCCAGCCGCATCCACCGTCAGAACCGTTCCTTGCGAGACCTGGGTCACAACACCGTTCACGGTGTAGGTGAATCCCTGAACGCCTGCCGTCACGGTCCAAACTCCCGCGGCACTGCGCGTCACGGTCGTTCCGACAGGCCCCGTCACTGTCACACCCGTAACGGTCAGTGTCAGAGGCTGTGTCACGGCGCGGGCTGTCACTGAACCCGCAGGTGTCACGTCAAGAACACCGGCTGTCAGCACGGCGCCTGCAATCGTATAAGTAGCGGCGGCCGAAGCAGGCTGAACGGCGGCTGCCGTCAGAGTCACTCCCGCCGGAACCTCAATCACAGTCGCGCCGTATTGAACGCTCACTGCGCCGCCTGTCACCGTCATCTGCCCCTGCTGAACGATCACAACGCCGGCCGGCGTCAAAAGCACTTCACTGGCGGCCGCCACCGTATACGAGCCACCCGACTGGATTGTCACTGTGCGCGCCACGTCCGAAGTTTTCAGAGCCACACCCTGGGCGGAAACAACAACCTGAGTACGCTCGGCAACAAAGTAGGTCTGTCCATTCACCTCAAGACGCACGCGGCCCGCCGGATAATTGATTTGAACAATACCTTGAGGATTAACCTGGAGTGAAGCGCCGATACCCACCTGAGCGGTCACTCCGCCGACGGTCACCTGTGCCGCGCCGACGCCCGAATTAACCGTAATCAATCCGGCCGAATTAATCAGGATCTGGGAACCTTCACCGGCCTGAACCGTTGTTCCGCCACTCACAATGTCCGTAATCTCATCAACAACAATCGTAACCACACCGGCCGCATCCGCAGTAATCACGGCATTACCGCCGAGCGTCATCGCAATTCCATTGACAGTTACGGTGCGTGTTGCAGCCGTCGTCGAAACTGTTGTCACACCATCCACGACCTCGACCACCGTACCCCGTTCGACCTGAATCACAGCGGCTCCGACACGGACCACACCCGCGTTCCCCGCCGTAAACTCAACCCGGCCCTGAACAACCGTTACAGCTCCTGCCGTATCCACCGTGAAGGCCGCCTGCGGCGCAAGCTGCACCACGCGGCCGTCGCTCAGGATCACGGGACGAGACACCGTTTCACTTGTATTCGTAACCGTTACCGTTCCCTGCGTGACCGTCACCTTGTGATCTGCAATGCCAAACGGCCGTGCTTCGACCTGAACCGCAGCCCCTGCCGCGGCCGTCACAGCCACTTCACCGGAAACAACCGTCACGGCCGGAGCTTCTGCAGGATTTACAATCGTAAAGGTGCCCGTCGCTTCAATGCGTCCTTCTTCCGCGAGAATCACACGTTCTCCGGCAGCAACCGTAATCACCGCCGCACCCACCGTCACCGGCGCCGCAGCGGTTGTGGTGTTCACCACTTCAACTGTGCCGTTCACAAGCTGATAGCTGCCCGTCGTTCCAACGATCGTAACCGCCGAATTCGCATTGATCACAACCTGCTGTCCGTTAATCGTCACCGTGCGGACGGGAACCGCTGAACCGGCATTTGCGAATGTCACAGCACCGGCATTAACCGTCACACGGCCGGAAGCGGCGAGCGTCACAGATGTCGGACCGGAAGCGAGCCTGATGCCAAGGCTGTTGTAGTTAATCACCTGCGCCTGATTGGCGGAAGTATTCTGAACCGTGACGGAACCCGAGTTGACCGTAATCGCACCGCCTGACGTCAGTTGAATGCTGGTCCCCGCTTCCTGAGCCGTATAAACCGAGCCATTCATCGTGACCGGGCGGGCGATATCAAGCGCGAGAGAAACACTTCCCTGGACCACCTGAACCGAACCATTGACCGCAAGTTCGACGCGGGAACCGGCCGCAACATCATAAACCTGATCCTGAATCGTGACTGTCACAGGTGCGGTTTCCGTCACAACCGCAGCCGCACCGGCCACCAGCAGAAGAGCACCCGCCGCAGTGACGCTGAGAATCGCTCCGGCAGCTAATTCCACCCGGGCGCCGGCAATCGTAACAGCAGAAGCCGTCACCGCGCGGAAAACCGGCACTGCATTTTGAAGTGAGGTTTCAATCCCGGCACCAATGGTATAGGCAACACCGTCAATCGTCATCGCGAGATCGGCCGCAGGTGCAGCGATCGAAGCAACACCCTGCGCGGTAACCGTAACCACCGCACCCTGAGCAAGCGTCACCGTGCGGCCCGCAATCTGGGCCGTAATCCCCGCCGCGCCAGCAACAATCTGCACGCGGCCGGAAGCATCTACAGTCGCCGTCGTACCCTGAGCGAGCGTCACGACCGTACCCGCCACTTCGACAACGCCCGTCCCTGAAATAGACGCCAGTTCGATCGTGCCGGTTACAGGATTGATTACCGCCGTGACACCGGGCGCAGTTGTGACTTTCGCCGCCCCGGCTTCAAGAACAGTTCCCGCCGTTTCAGAAATGACCGTCACGCTGCCCGCAACATCGACGGGACCGCTGACCGTGACACTGACGCCCGGCACAAGCCGAACGGTTGCTTGACCCAGACGTACCGTGACGGCGGGCGCCTGAGTTGAATCCACACGGATGCGCATCACACCCTGGGTATTCACACTCACCTGCGTTCCAGGCTGAACCTGGGTCAGAATGCCGCCGAAGTTCATCGTGACGGCAGTATCCCCGCTGACGATAACGGTTCCGCCCGTGACTGTGACATTGCCTTCCGCGTCAAGCTCGAACGTGCCGCCGCTTTCAACTTTGAGAAGACCCGTATCCAGCTTCACAAAAGTCTGGACAGGGCTGACGATCTTAACAACTCCGTTGACGACTTCAACGGTCGCGGCTGCGAGGTCGACAATCTTCGCGAGAACCGGCTGAATTTCGGCAATATCCAGAACCTGGGATCCCGCCAGTTTCACAGCCTTGCCTTCGATCATAACAACACCACCGGCAGCCGGCGCGACAACCTGAACCCGGCCGTTCACAATCTGAACCGTTGTTCCGGCGAGCGGCACAACTTTCTGACCATTAACCGTCACAACGGGACGGGCCGCGTCGACGACAAAAACAACCCCCGCCTGAATGACGGTCGTATTCACTGTGACAGCGCCTTTAACAACCGTCACAACACCCGCCTTGCTGACCACAACTTCAGCGTTCGGAGCAATCTCGATAATCTGACCGGCAACCTCGACAGTCTGGGCCGCAAGCGTCTTGATCGCAAAGCCGCCTTCGGTCACGGTAAATACCGTCCCGGCTTTGATTACAATCGTCTGCGCGGCAGTCATAGGAACGACGATATCCACCACAGCTGTGTACTCCGCAACACCCGCCGTCAGAACCACCTTCGTTCCCGCTGGAATCACAACATCTGCGAGAGTAATCGCCTGCGTGAGAACCGTTTGAACAACACCGGCCGGTGTGACTTCGACTCTTGGCACGGTCAGCACCTGACCTGCAATCGGCACGGCCGCCGTGCCCGTCACTACGACAGCACCCGCAGGAGCGATTTGAACAACACTGTTCACGGCAGGCATCACACCGGCGATGGAAGCCGGAGTCCCGACAACCGTATAGGAGATCGCACCCGAGTTCGAAACCGTCAGGCGAGTACCGCCGGAGAGCGCGGTGCGGGCCTGCGTGCCAATCGTGACATAGCCCGTCGATGTCGTCGGAATTGTGTATTCGAACGTCTTGTTCGTGGGGTTAAACTGGAAAGCCCCGACTTCCGACGCGTCAAACTGAACGGTTCCAATCTGATAATTGAAACTTCCTGAAGGAATCGTAATCCCCGCAAAAGAACCGTCCCGGGTCAGCAGGAACGTCGACAGGTCAGCCGCCGGCTGAATCCGGAGAATCGCGGCAAAAATCGCGACCACCGGGGCATTCACCTCAACGAGATCGAGGACTTCGAAAGCCTGAGCCTGGCGCAGGGCAGTGAGATTCACAAGGTCGACTTTCAGTTCCCAGTTCACAAGCTGTGCAGCCTGCTGCACAACAATTTCAGTGATCTCGATCTTGGCGCTCATCAGCTGAACAACAGCCTCAAGGTTGACTTTAAGCTCAGCCGGAGTCAAAGCGCGCACTTCAATCACCTTCTGCAGTTCAACCGCCGCCTGAATCATAAGAGCTGTCAGCTGCACCGCAGGATCCACACGGCGCATCACAATAACGGTCTCAATTTCAGCGACAGAAATCTGAGCGAGATCAATCTTCGCTTCAATGATCGCCTGAACCGCCTGGACGATTTCAACCGTGACTCCAGCCGGGAGAACACCCTGCTGAACCGCCGTGAAGACAGCAACGATCTCGGCCTTTGTCGCAGGGCGGCCGATCAGGGCTGCGTAAGCTGTCACCGCTTCCGCCAGTTTTTCCGCGGGCACAGCAACATCAACAATCTGCGCGAGCTCAAGGATGGTTTGCGCGTTGACTTCGATAACAGCTCCCGCCTTACGGGCAATTTCCGCAAGCGTCACCGCACGTGCGGCCTGCTGGCTTGACACAGTCCCCGTCGCCACTACCTCGTAGAGAGATTCCAAAAGAGTGGCCGTAACAGTCACTTGAACACCGGCCGCCGCAGAAGCTGCCGTCAACTGGGTAAGAACAGTAACAAGCTCACGAATATAGGCGTCTTTCTGGGCCTGCGTTCCCTGGAACCGCTGGATCGCCAGAGCGACGGCATTAATGATTGCTGTGTTCATCGCAATGGCCGGGATCGAGGAAACAGCAGAGGCGGCAGCCTGATAATTGACAGGTGTCACAGGCGTCGTCGCAATGACTCCGCCGGTGTAACCGACATTGATATTAAAGATAGCCTTCATAACGAGACGGTAATCGATGCCGAAGACATCACGGTACAGGTCGATAATCTGCTGCAGCGTAACGGGTGCTCCGTTCTGGCGGCCCGCGTTGTAAAGCATCTTGGAGATCTCCAGCAGCGTCATGCCCGGATAAGCTTCCTGCAGAGCCTGGACCGTCTTCTGAAGCTTCTCCATTTCGGTTCCGGAGACAAGCCCCTCAAGGAACGCTTTGATCACTTCACCCGCAGACGGATTCGATTCGAGCGAAATCGTGAACAGTTCGCCCAGCGAGCGGCCGCTGGCTTCAAAAACAGGAATCAACCCGGCCACCTTGGCCGCGAAAGGAATCGTAAGCGCGTCAAAGAAAAGCCGAGCCGTTTCAAGGAAGCCGAAAATGCTGCGGTTCCAGAAGAAGTCCCAGAAAAGACTGAAGAGGCTGAAAATATCGGAGATCCCCGCCCGGCTCAAAATCGCTCTCGCCGCCTGTACCGCCGTAACATTTGGATTAGCGACCTCAATGAGCACGTCACCGATTTCGGTCAGTGTCATCTGACCCGTCGCTTTCAGCAGATCGATCAGGGAACCGATGTTGCCCATCGTGACCCGTGCACCAAAAATTGCGGCAATGTCCTGAATATCGATCAGCGTATTATCCTGAAGCGCGTTGATGAAGATCTGAGCAAGCGCAATCAGTTCAAGCCGCTTGCCCTCAGGGGCGTCTTCAAGGAAGAACTTCACAAGCGCGTCTGCATCTTCAAATTCGACTTCACGGGCGAGAATGTCGGCAACCTCCGCTGCGCTCAGGCTGCTGTACTCAATCATCAGAGCCGCGATCTGAACATAGGTCAGACCGCCCTGAGTATGGAGAACGTTCGCGATCACGCGGGCCTGCTCACGGTTCGTTCCATCAATCCGGGCAAAGATGAACGCTCCGAATTCCGACATATTCACCTGACCGGCTGATACGATAACCACGGCAAACTGCTGGAGTGTAAGGCGGCCGTCCCTCACAAGCGTATTCAGGAGCGCCTCCATGTCCTGCATCGTGGCGTGCTGCGCGATAAAACTGGTCAGCTGGATCAGGTTCACACCAGAAACTCCAAGAAGAACTTCCGCAAGGCTCGCGAGCGGAACGCCGGCCTGGGCCATGGCGCTCACCAGCATTTCGAGATTCGCCGCGTTCGTCCCGACCTGATAGTAATCCGCAAACGCCAGGAGCATCGGGCTGAGTTCCGCCATGTTGCTGGCATTGATGCGGGAAATGAAGGCGTTCACAAGAAGCGTCATTCCCGCCTGGCTCGAGAAATTAGCGTGCGCGGCAAAGATTCCGAGGATGCTCTTCATCTCGTCAACATCACTGAAGTTAATCTTCGTGCTGATTGCGCCAAGTATTCCCGCAAGAATCTCAGCGGCATTAGCGTCAGCCGGATTAAAAAGCTCTGCTGCGATGCGCGCCATATCTTTCACCGCATCGGCCGACTGATAGTGGTCGAGCTGGAGGAAAGCCGTCACGAGATGATCCAGCCGGACGTTGTTGACCAGGAAATCCTGCATCAGAGCTTTCACTTCAGCCGGCTTGGTCATGTCAATCGTGAGTGAGAAAGCTGCTGCAAGGCGCGCAAGTTCGGCGCTGTTGGACGCATTAAAGAAGCCGAGGAAGGCCAGAATCAGGTCAGCGCGCTCAATGCTGTTGAGAGCATTCCCCTGCGCATCCTGCGCGAGGAACACATTAAGAACATCCGCTATTTCCTGAACCGTAGCCGCCGGATGACCCGCGAACCATTCCGCAAAATTCGCAGCCAGCTCGAACAGAATCGCGGGCGACGCGCGGAAGTTCGTCATTTCCATAAATGCCTGTGCAAGATTCTGGGTGCTGACGCCCTGAGCCGTGACGAAAGACTGGAAGACCGACGCAAGAACACCAGGGTTCATCAGATCAACATGAACGTTGAAGGCAAGCATCAGTTCGATAAGGACATCCAGATCCGTCAGATCAAGATTCGCCGCAAACGCATGGACGAGACCTGCCAGAAGGGTCGTGTCCGTGACATCGATATTCGCCGTAAAGACTTCGACAAGGTCGATCTGCGTCACACCCAGGCTGCTGAGCGCACCGAGGATGCGGGCCAGCGACGCAGCATCTGTATAAGACGCGCGGGCCGCCGCAAGTTCGGCCAGACTGCGCGCCAGCGCCGCATTGCCCTGAACAGCGGGAATGCCGGCAAAGGCTTCGATAAAATCGGCAAGCGGGATATTGGCCGCCATGAACATATCCAGGAACGCCGTCAGCTCGGCCAGGTTGTTGAAATTAACCGTGAAGGCCGACAGCGCTGAAATCAAATTCTGAAGATTCGTCAGATTGGTCAGATCAGCGGCCCCTCTGAAAACGTTCAGAATTTCTAGATCCGTCAGACTCAGCTGCGTGCGGAACAGGTTCAAAAGACCGGTCAGCTGTCCAAAATCCAAAACGCTGAGGCGGGCGGCAAACAATGCTGCAAAATCAAACTTGAAATTCGGCAGTGTGAAAATGCCGGGGATCGTCAGGAATGCATTCGCAAGATCCAGCATATTGACATTGATTCCCTGAAAGAGCTCGACCAGCTGTGAAAGATCCGAGATCTGTGAGAAGTTGATATGCGCCGCAAACGCCTGAATAAGGTTTGTGAGCGCGGCATAATTCGTCACACCGGCGAGGCCGAAGATACTGACCAGATCGCTCAACGAGAAATTCGCCTGGGTCGAGAAGAGACCCAGGATAGCGGTCAGATCCGAGATACCAATTGTAGCGGCACGGCCGGCAAGCAGGGCAGCCAGCCCGCGCAGGAAGTCGACATTGCTCACATCGACGAATCCAATGAATGCCTCAACAATCGTCACGACAGGAATATTTGCGCCCTGGAACATTGTAAACAGCTGGTCGACAGCGCCGTTAAAATCCAATGACTGAAGATCGATCAGACCGAGGAAGAAATTCGCGATCTGCGGGAAGCCCGCAAGATCCACAGCTTCCGCAAAACGGCCCGCAAGAGCAAGGATAACGTTCATATTTCCGGCCGCGAATCCCGTAAAAAGCTCAGCAAGGTCAACAAGGTTCACTCCGGAAATATTCGCAAAAATCGACGCCAGCTCAAGGAACTCAAGGCTGTTCACATCCACAACACCCGCAAAGACCTGCGCGAGGTTGAGGATTGAGGCCGAGTCGAGGGAGCCAAGAACGGCCAGCGCGGCAAACTGATGCGCGATTTCCAGGAAGTCGGCCGGTAGCAGGTTCGGAAGATTGACAAAGTATCCCGCCAGTTCGGACAGGTTCACGATCGAGGCAAGATTCGGAATGCCGCGGAAGATCGCGATCAAAAGCACGGCCTGCTCACTCGTCAGGTTCGGAATACCGGTAAAAGCATTCATAAGGCTGAGAATATTGGCCGCGCTCAAATCCGGAATGCTGGTCAGTATGCGCGCAACTTCGAGGATGTCGAGTCCCGGGACCCCTGCAAAAGCCTGCACAAGCTGTCCAAGGTTCATGAAATCAGCGATGTTCGGTATCGATGCCAGCACGTTCAGAATATCAAGCACCTGCGTTCCCGAAATACCCGGAATCGCGGCGAACTCCTGGGCCAGACCCAAAAGCGCTCCGAGGTCATTCTGGAACTGCGGCAGACCGGAAAGCAGCTGCATCAATGAAGCCAGATTGGTCGTCGAAGCCATATTCGGAATGCTTGAAAGGATATACATCAGGCTTACGATATCGTTGGCAGAGAAAGACGGAATCCCGGCAAAAATCTGAGCGAAGGCGTAAACGTCGACATTCACGATATTGGGCAGCGTCGCCAGCGTCAGGACGATGTCCAGGATTGCTGTCGAAGTCAGGTTGGGAACACCGACGAAAATATCCGCCAGACTCAGGATGTCGAGGTTCTGGATATTCGGCAGAGCCAGGAAGACCGGAATCACGTCCGTCAGAGGAATATTCAGCGCAGCAAACGCGCTGATAAGATTTCTCAGGCCGTTTATCCCCTCAAGTCCCGAAAGATCAAGAGTGCCCGCAAAGACCGTGATGAAATCCGTCAGAACAACAATGTTTCCAAAGTCATAGGCCGAGGAGAAAACCATGATCAGATCCGTAATTTCCGTCAGATCCGTCAGGTTGACAATGCCCGCGAAAATCTGCGGAAGATTCGTGAACTTCGGGAACTGAATAAGGATTCCGGCCAGCTCAACAGCATCAAGCGCTCCGCTATTGAGAATGTCTCCGATGAGCGACTGGATATTTCCGCTGTGGATGCCCTGCAGCTGCGCCAGAGCCGTAACGATTTCAAGGGCCTGCTCATGGCTCAGATCAGGGAACGACAACAGGGCGCTGATCATTTGTGCCTGGGAAATGGCGCCATCCGAAAGGAATGTCATCAAAGCCATAAGCTGCGTAAGCTCGGTGAAATCGACACCGGCGTTCATGAAACCATGGATCGTCGCAATGAAGTTCGCCTCGACCAGATGAACGTTCGGGATCGCCATGAACGAGCTCAACAGGTCGAAAAGGCTGAAATCCGGCAGCGTTCCATAGACATCAACAAGAGCGAAAGCGAGCTGACCAAAGTCATAATGCGCATTGCTGTTGAGAACCGCGAAGTCAAGAAGACGGACACTCAGCTCATCAAGTGTCACACCGCGGACCTGGAAGATTTCAATGATCTGCGGCAGCGAGAAACGGGCGAAAAGGAAATCCAGGTTGTTCAGGTCGATATCATCCGGAATATTCGGAATCACCGGGATCTGCGGCATCAGCATGTTGAAGACGCCGATCAAGCCCAGAAGAGCGCCGATACCGCCCAGCATTGCCGTCACAAAACCCACGCCGCCCGCAAGTGCAGGAATCAAAAGCGGCAGCGCCAGCGGAGCAAAGACAAAGGCCGCAAGAGCAAAGTTCAGAAGGAAGCCGCCCGTCCCCTGCAGGCCAGAAAACCGCGCCACAATGTTGAATACGGTATGGAAAGAGGCAATCGCGCCAAAAGCCGGAAGAATGCCGGTTGCAAGGGAAAGGCCAATCGCGGCAGCACCCATCGCGGCGCCAAAGATGAACAACTGATTGTACGTCAGGGCCGTTGTCTGGGACGTGTGTGAAAGCGCGAAAGCGTGCGCCTGATAAATCAGGCCGCCGGCAAGAATCGCTGCCGCAAGAATTCCGATACCCACCAGCCCCGCTGAGAAAATCGCGCCGGTCAGAACAGCTCCCACCGCGAGCAAGCCCCGGAAAACAAGTTCTTCGCGGGAAGCCAGCGACGCAATGAAGCCCCAGCTTTGGTTAGCAATGTTAATCGTAGATGCCGTACCCGCAGTCACCGGAATTGCCGGAGGCCGAGGTGTGTTGAGCGCCGCACGCTGCTGGATAATCGTGTCGAGCTGGGAGGTGAGCCTGCTCGCGAATTCGACGCTGTCCACATCCTGAAGAATTTTGCCTGTGTTATAGCTGCTGACAACCTGGCCAACCGCAAAGCTCGCGAGCGCGCCGTTAATATTTTTGGCAAGGTCGGTCAGGCCCGAGAGTCCCTGAATTTTTCCGAACTCAAGCAGAGCCGAACCATCATCATCAACGGACGCCTTGATCGATTGAGAAAGACGCGCCACATTCTCAATCTGCTGCAGGCTCTCGGCGCTGAAGCTTTTGTTCTCCTGAAACTGACTGATGAAATCAATAAACTCCTGAGATGTGCCGAATGCGCCGGCAAGCTCATTCATGCTGACACCGATCCTTCGAACAAGATCGCCATAAGCCGCATCCCCGATCGCACCCCGGAGTTCCGAGAGATGCGCAGCCGTTTCGACAGCACCGCCCTCGCCGCCCGCCGACAGGATTTCGGCAATCTGCTGGGCAATTTCCCGGGCAAGTCCTTTTTCGACGCCCGCGAGAATCAGAAGCTGCTCCACGGTGTCACCGGCGATACCTTCCACGAACACTTCGTCGAGGAAACCTTTCAGAGCCAGAGACCAGAAACTACCGACGCTCGACCTTAAGGCGGCCAGAGTCTTTGCGAAAGCGGAACCTGTTGCAGCAGCAAAACGGGTCGCTATGGTCGCGCCGGCCGCCTCGGGTACAGCATTCAGCCATCTCAGAGGTGCGATCCGGTTGGCTAAGACCTGTCCGAGAGGCATGCCGAAGAAAAACAGCGGCGCAAAGGGAAGCGTCTGCATCATGGCTTCAAATCCCGTCCCGGTCGAGACAATATTGCCGGCGAGATCACGTGTTACTTCAAGCGACGCCATATGCAGCGTCGTATCGATAAAGCCTGCGAGAAGATTCAAAAGAAACCCTTTGAACCCTCCCGAGCCAGCTAGAGCATGTAAATGATTGGCAATATCTTTAAGGTAAGTACGGACATTAAAACTCTTAAACGACGACCCTACATCTTCAATCATTTTCAGACCGGACAAGCTGCCAGCCATCTCCATCAGAGCGCCTAGACCAACAATGGTACCCTGTATCGCAGACAGCGTCAGGTTGAGGGCCAGGTGCAGAGACAAACCCGCGGACATAACAGAAATACCCTGAGCCAGCAAAGCTCCCCAGGTCGCAAGCAAGCGCCAGGTCGAAAAACCGCCGCCAAATCCAAGATTACCGGCCTTGCCAAGACCGAGAAGGCCGAACATGCGTGTAAAAATTCCGCCAATAAAGCCCCGGAATGTGGAAGCCTGCGCAAGACGTGTCGCGTACCACTGACTATAAGCGCCAGCCCCTTTGACAACAGGCGCCAAAAGAACCATCAATGTCAGGTCAGCGACAAGCCCCATGAGGCCGCTGGCGGTCAGCCCGGTCAACGTTTTCAGAGACAAATGCCGGCCCATAAGAGCGGATGCAGCGATCGCTGTTCCCATGATAGCCGCCATAATCATGACGACCATGCCAATCGGGCCGCCGATCAGGAAGCCCTGTGCTGCAATAATGATCGTGAACAGCGCGTTAGCAACAAAGCTCAGGTATGAGTTCTGCTCGACAAAATAATCCGCCGCCTTGATGGCATTGTAGGTTTCCGAGTAGCGGCCGTAACGTTCGCGGTAATGCGCGGCAGAAACTCCAACCATGGCGGAGCTGAAGGATGCAATCAATCCCAGGGTCCCACGGACGGCTCTCTGCCGATCAAGTTCTGTTTCAGCAAAAGCGTGGGTAATTGCGCCCGTAAGCAGAACAATGCCGAGGATAAGGCCCACGATCGCAAGCCCGATTACAATCGCCGGCAAGGAAACAACAAAAAGAGCTATTCCGATGATTATCGCCGCTACGGCGATTAATCCAATACCGATTCCAAGCATCCATCCCGCAGCAGTATCGTGGTTGTCCGTCGCCCACTTAATCGTACGTTCCCAGAAATCCATCAAAGGTTCCTGGATATTCTCACGCCACAGGATTTTTACGCCCTGATAGATTTCTTTCGCCACGCCCCAAGCTGAAGAAGCCAACGATTTGACATAGTTCCAGGTCGATTGAGCGCCGGGAATCGCAAGGATCTGACTGCCCACCCAGGAAGCGGCAGATTTGACCGCGCCCCAAGCCGTCGAAATCGCTTCGCCCATGCCGCCCCAGAACGCACCCCAGAGACTGTTGTCCACCCCATCATAAGCCGGCGGAAGCTTGACGTGAAGCTCATATCCATTATCAATAAAGACCTGATAGTCTTCAGCAGAAGCGCCGCCGTTTTTCTGAAGCATATCAACGATACCAAAAATCTTCCGCCCATTTTTGTCTCTGAGGACACTCCCGCTGGCATCAACCATTTCAGTCCAAACCAACTTGCGGCCGACATCACTGAGCAGGGCGATCACACCCGCGCCCTCGCGGGTACGGGAGTCGTAAACTTTCGAAGTTCCGAAAGCATCGGCAAGGATTGTCTTCTGATAGGTCTGGCCGTTGGCGCCCTTGATCGTAAAGAGCCAGCCCTGCTGTCCCTCCATTCCCGTCACAGCCCACTCCACATCCATAATCTTCGTCGGCTCACCAACCGCATCAACGTAAAGGCTCGTCACGATACGGTCGCCGGCCAGGTTCGCGGCCGAGTTTGTTGTTTCCGTAATTGTGACAAGGTGCGCCTGGCCGTACATATCGCGCTGGAGTTCCTGGCGGACCTGGCGCGTATGTTCATCAATCAAACCGTTCTCTCGGACGGAGCGGGTCGTTTCACTGACGAGAGCTCCCGTTCCTTCAAGCTCAAACACCTGTTCAAGAATCGCGACACCGTTCTGGAAGACCTTCTTGACGAGGCGGTCGCGGTCGTCGATGAGGTTCACCGCGATCTGAGCCTGATTCAGAAGGCTCAAAAGGCGGGCTTCCTCATCTGTCAGGGCAACGACTCCCTCAATCTGCTCAATATCTTCTTTCGAAATCGCGCCGACACGTTCCAGCTCACGCAGGCGGGCTTTCTTCTGCTCATTGAGCCCCGCCCAGACTTCGCTGGAATGCAGGCCGCCGCGGATCACGCGGCCGTCAGCCGAGACCGTCGCGTGTTCTTTAATACGTTCTTCAAGTGCGTTGATTTCCGTCAGCGTTTCCGAAAGGAAGATGCTGTTGGACTGATACGCGCGGGCACGGGATGCAAAACCTCCGTCACGGGCTTCCGACAGGAGTCCGATTTCCTGAAGCGCAAGGTCAGCCTCGACAGCAAGGTAATCATAAGTCGAGCTTGACGTAAATTTCGCTGGATCAAACTCGCTGAAGTTGAAGACCATGTTGTACGACCAGTCGGAGAAATTCTGACGGCCGTTCAAAAGGAAATCGTCGAAGATCTTGCCGTCCTCGACCTTACCCGCCGAAGTACCATCTTCATAGAAATTCGCAATACGGGTCAGAACATCTTCATAAGTCTTCTGAATGGTATTGGCGACATGCGTCGCGTCTTCAGCGAGAATATTGACCGCACCGCCGCCTTCCGTGTAATCACGGCGGATCTTGAGGCGCATGGCCTGGACCATTTCCTCAAGAACCTTTTCTTTATTGTTGTTGAGGCTCATCAGACCGCCCGTACCGTCCTTGCCGTAGAGAAATTCGCTGACGACAGGATCCACGGAACCCGCCTGGTATTGACCGTCCATGAGGGCATGCATCGTATCCATGAGTCCGGGCTTGTTTTTAAACTCTTCAAGGCCAAAATACGGATTCAGGGCTTCCGGGTCGTAGGAAATCCAGGTATTGGTCGTGTCATCGATGTAGCTCTTGATCAGTCCCGACGTGCCGCCGCTCGTGCCGCCCGACACAAAGATATCGCCGAAGGTTCCTGTACCGTAGTCATAGCGGCCGTCCAGCGGCGTACCGGTTCCGGAAATCTTCTCGGGGTAAAAGCATTCCGATGAAACATAATTACCGACAGATTCGCGGCAGAGGGATTCAGCAAGAGCATAGATTCCTGAGGTTGTCGACAAACCGGCAATGGCCGCGACATCGGTGCCGTCGAGGAAGTCCGCGTACGTAGCGGCAATCGACGAGAAGTCACCGCTTTCATGATAGATATTGACGAGAAGACCATCGCCGCGGATTTCGGTTTTCGTATTCGTGACGGGATCATAATTCACACGCGGATCGCCCAGCAGAGCATCTCTCCGGGCCGCTTCAGGCGCGGCAACACCGTCCCAGCTGACGGAGCCGTCGGAAGAAACGCTGCGGCCGGCAAGTATCATCTTGCGGCGGATTTCCTCCATCTTCTTCTCATAAGAGCCGTAGGTCTTCTTGATGATCGGAACGCCGTCTTCTTCACCCACCACAATGTGATTAAAGCGGTTCTGGCCAAAAACAGACAGCTGCTGAATCATATCGATGATGACATTGATATCTTTGGTCTTCGTTGCGGTCTGGGCATCAGTAAAACCAAAGAATTCGGTTTCGGTAATAAATCCTTCGTCAAGCCATTCCGCGAGAACTTCAAGAGGTGTCAGTTTGATTCCGCGAGGGTCGTTCGGATCACCGCCGCGGCGCAGGTAGTTCATCTTGTCGTCAAAATCTTTCTGCGTGTCAAAATATTTAATCGGGCCGGAGCTCTCGCCGAAAATTTCGGCAACGGTCGCAAAAAGGGCCATTTCCTGGTTGGTCGAACCCAGTTCAAACGCGTGGTTGGTCATCGAATCGAGAATAATGAAGCCCATTTCCTCGAACACTTTCTTGCGGTCAGCCTCGCTGCCGCTGTAATTCAGTCCCAGCGGGCCGGCAATAGCGTCGCGTATGAAGTTATCACGCCCGCTTTCCGTTGCGCGGCCGAAATCGCCCGCATAATAGGGTTTCCACCAGTCGCGCGGCAAAGCGAAGAAATTTGTGTACTGGCCCGCGGTCAGCTGTTCCATCACCTGGATAATCTTGCGGGTCATATCGATAAAGTGATTGTTCAGATTGTTCTGGGCATTGATCTTCAGGATCGTCAGGCGGTTATAGATAATCTGCATACGAAGAAGTTCGTGCCCGAAATTCACGATCACATCGTAAATCTGGTTAAAGACTTCTTCGCCAAGAGCGGCTGCTACGGGACCGACATCCTTCAGCTGGCGGATGTTCCCGACTTTCTTATCCAGACCCTTCACCAGGCTGTAGAGGCTTTCGATATCTTCGCGGTAATTGGTCAACATACCGTCCGCGGGATCAAAAAGGAATTCTTCGTAGAGTTTCCAGGCTTCGTCATGCACTTCATTAAAGAAGTCTTTATGTTTCTTGATACCGTAGCTGCCGCCCAGACCGCTCACAGGATCGTTCACATAGGCTTTGAAATTGTTGAACAGCGCATTATCAGCAGCCACCGCAGGCACGGAACCGGCCAGATTTTCACCTTTATGGAATTTACCCAGCATATCCATGTAGCTGAGAGCGCGCGCCGTCTGGGCATCCAGACCGGCCGGTATAGCGCCCGGTGCCGCAGCTCCAGGCGTTAAGGTTTGATTAATCTCAAAATAGCTGAGGCCGCCGCGGTACGCGTCGACCATCTGGTCGAACCAGGCATCGTAGTTGTTCACAAGACGGGTGAGTTCTTCACCCATCACCAGCTCAGCTTCATCGCCCCGGACAACGACCTCGGTCTTGGTGGACTTGTAGTTGTCATCCTGATAAGGCATGCCCTGAGTGTCATCCCACGACGTGGTAGGATCGTTGAACGGCTTGGCCAGAGTCGAATCCAGCAGATAGCGGCGGTTCCCCTCTTCATCCGTGGCTTTGGGATCTTTGAGCTGATACATCCCCTTATCGTCCTTGAGAATTTTGCCGGTCGTGAGCTCCCAGTTCTGGTCTTTTGACAAATACATACTCAGGTTGTGCAGGATGCCGAAATTGCCGTCTGCAAGCGTATCGACCGGAGATCCGCCCGTCAGCTCGAAAGGATTGCCGAACACTTCAGAGGTATCCCCGCGAAGGAAACGCACCAGATAATCACGGTAGGCAAGTTTGTATTCCTTGATCGCACGAATCGCCTGCTGGAACCGGGCCTCGCCGCTGATTCCTTCTTCAGCACGGCGCTTGGCGGCGGCGTTAAGCCACTCAGCAGCTTTCTTTTCAAGGGCGTCGAACTTGTCTGCCAGAAGCATACCGCCGGTACCGATTTTGGTCGCGTACACTTCGCGGTAAACTCTGGATTCATACTCTTCAAAGACGTCGACCCCTTCCTTGACATTGTTAACAACCACATTTTGTGCGTAATCCCCTTCAGGGTTGCCGAGACGGTCAAGATTGTTCTTTTCGCGGCGCTCTTCTTCCGTTTCAACATCGGAATCCGTAAAGTTCGGATCCGTCGACTGGATATCAGAAACTTTCTTCATGACAAAGGCTTCTGCCACGGCACGGGCCGGCGCCATATCTTCGCGCAGGAACTGTTTGTATTCCTGCATCAGAACGCCGTCATCCTCAAACGTCCTGTCTCCGCCCGTGATCACCCACTCACCGGCTGCATCGTCATATTCCGCATAATAGGCAGGATCCAGCTCGCTGATTTTCTGACCGTCTTCCTTGGCCAGTTTATAGAACTGATTACGAGCCGCTTCACGGTTCAGAATATAACGGGCCGCGGAAGCGTAAGAGATCGCGTTGGCAACAGAGTTGTTCGAGCGGATCATCTTCAATGCCGACTCTTTGAGCTGGGTCAGGCGAAGGGCGCGGTCCGGATCCACCTTCTGGATTTCGTCAAGCGCCTGCGTCAGGTCCAGGGCATCGAGATCGAAACGGATTTCCTCAATCGCAGTGTTAAGGCCCTGCTGTTTGCGGAGCTGGTCGTATCCGGTCAAAAGGGCGCGGGCGACGTCCAGGTAACGATTCATCTGGGATGAGACAAAATCAAGCGCGTGAACAGCCTGATCCTTCCCGTAGTTGTTGGCCGCCTGAAGATTGAAAATATCCCCGAGACCGGTAATGGCTTCCGTCGAGGGATCCCCGCCCAGGACATTGCTGTCGTAAACGCGCTTAAGTTCTGTCTCTTTGAAAAATGCGATGGAATTATCCAGCTCGCGAATCTTTGCCAGGTACTCGTCCATCTGGAGCAGGGGCGAAGGATTATCCGAACTGACGCTGTTAAGCGCCTTGTCAGGATTCATCAGGAGCGATTCCATATAGGACAGGATATCGCGCGTCAGGCTGTCGATCTTGGCAAGACGGGCCGCCATATCACCTGTCAGCTCACCGTCATATTCCGTGCGGCCGTGCGCCCAAAGGGTCGTCATGTAAGTCGAGAAGAAGCGCGCCATCGGACTGGAAGCATCCGGCGTCGTGTATTTAACATCCGCCATCCGCACAGGAGGTTCAGTCGCGGCATGCTCCTGGAACCCTTCGATGGTCAACTCCGTCAGATCATTGACCGCTTTGAGACTGCTCTTGAAAATCTTTTCAAGCTCAAAGCTGTAGCGGTCCAGAGAACCCGTAACATACTGAAGATCCGGAGCGGCGACACCCGCCTCGCGCTTCTGATCATCCGTCGCGAGGATCATGTCTTCTGAAGGCAGCTGCAGGCCTTCAATAGAAGCCGGCGTATAGGCCCAGCCTTCCGTCAAGCGGACCTTCTCCCAGTATTCGGTCCACTCACTGGCTGGGGCATCGAAATCGGGCCGGGCGATATCTTCCGCACGGACGAACGCCCGAAGATCCTGGTTCTGTTTTTCACGGATTTCATAAGCAAGGAGATCGTCTCCCGAAAGCGCCGTATCCTTCTCACCGCCGCTTAGACTTGCGTGGCGGCGAAGGTTCTCTTCCGCGAGCTGCGTCGCAGTCCGCTTGGCTTCCTGGCGGCGTTCTTCAATGAAAGCGCGGTATTCGTTCTGAACCTCGTCCAGCAGGCTCAACTGATCAATACGTGAGCCGTTGTCGGTCGTCGTTGTTGTAATGTTATGCGTCAGAAGACCCATCACCTTGTTGTACTGCGTAGAATCAGATGAAGTTGTAAATCCAACCTTGTCAAAGAACTGCGTAAATTCCTTGTTCTTCTCTTCCTGGAAAGTCTTGATTTCCTTGATCATCTCCTCGATCGCTTCGATCAGCCAGCCATCGGTAAAGCGCAGCGTGACTTCGCCGGACATGATCTTTTCCATCTTCTTGTCCATATCCAGCGCGTTGAACTGTGCTTCAAAGGCAGGGTCATAGGCCAGCGTAAAGCGGGTCACCATACACGACGTATCGCTGCCGCAGGAGACTTGATTAAGGAACCCGGATCCAGTGCTCCCGGAAGGCGTCATACCGCCCGTGCTTGCGCTCGAAGAGCTGCCGGGACCGCCGCCTGATCCGCTGCCGGAGGGGGCATCGCCCTCCCAGTCGAAAATTTCGGACTTCACTTCGCGGACTTCGAATTCAAGAATCTTGTTCAGAAGGCCCAGCGCCTGGCTGTCAGCCGCGGCGCCGTAAGTCGTTTTATAAAAGGCCTCGACCATGTAAGGCAGAATCGCGAGCATCTGGCGGGCATCTTCTCTTCCGGCATTCGGTCCTGTCACATTCAGGTAAGTGTTGTCCTGTTCCCACAGATAATGATCAAGGAAGTCCTGGGCTGAAATCTGCGACACATTCTTAACTGTATCTCCGCCCGGGACCAGTCCGTTGAATTCCTCGTCGACCGCGCCCGTCAGCCAATTCATTTCCGTAAGGCGGTCCGTCACGTAACGCTCCAGGGTATGTTTCAATCCCGCCGTATCACGCGCGCGCTGGTCAAGAAGAGCGCCCGCGACATCACCGGTTTCAAGCTTTTCATCTTCCCCGGCCGGATCAATCGCTTCGACCGGCGGATCAAACTTCGTCACGTACTCCGTAAGGTTGGTGGCGTAGCCTTTGAGGACTTCCAGCGACCAGCGGTGTTCCTTTTCAGTACAGGAATCACCGGGAGCAGCATTTCCCGGAATACAGTACTCAGGATTCATGATCTGGCGAACCGTCTGATCCGTCGATTCAAACTTGGGCGATATGATATTGGCATCCGGCGCAATCATCGCATCCATCATCATCGCGGAGCCAAGACCGATGCCGGCCATGGCGCCGATCGTGCCGCCGGTCGCAGCACCAGCGCCCATGATGGCGGCACCCATCACGTTCTGCATAATGAACCAGCTCGCGAGAACATTACTATAGGCCGTGCGGCGGTTAACTTCGTCGCGGCCCGGAAGGTTGCTGATACGGACACTGCCGGAACGCGAAAGATTCTGCAGAAAACCGGCCATGCCGCCCATCGTAACGCCGCGGGAAGCCGCGATTTTCTGATAAGTCTGGGCAATTTCATCAAGCGTCGCTGCCGGAGGCATCTGATCCGTGAACAGAAATTCGCTGATCTGATAGAAACCTCCGCGGTCGACCATGTTCTCGATCGTACGCAGACCGTCGCCGGTGCCGTCCCCGAGAAGCTTGTCGATGATGATTTTGAACTCGCTGTCTTTGGCATTCGCCAAACGGTTCAGGTCTTCATTGAGCCAGTTGATCTCACGGTGAATGATTTCGTCCGTCACTTCAAGCGGCGGAGCAAATCCGGCTTTCGCCTGTGAAAGAAGCTGGCCGAACTTGCGGTCCGCGGACGAATTCAGGTCGGCGGCTCCAAGCGTCCGCTGGTCGAGATCCCAGCGTTCGATAATCGTCAAATCCGTGTTGTTGTAATTGCCGGAGCTGACGGCGTAATCAAGGCGGCCGCTGTTACGCTGACCGGAAAAACGAAGATTCAGCATTTCAAGCGGGTCACCGCCGCTCGGATCAGCGACAAGAATATTGAAAATCTCGCCCGTCAAAGCGTTTCTTTCAACGCCCGAGTAGCTTGTGCGCAGCGACATGGAAAGACCCGTAAAGGGAATCCCGACCGAAAGCAGATCGTAATCAGCACCGGGATTATTGACTTTTCCGGACGCATCCGGAACCAGAGACGAATCGGAGTCGGGATACATCAAAGAAGAGCCGCGGTAGAGCGAGTTGTACCCCATGCCGCCGTTCATGGCGTAAAGAAGACGGTTTCTCTGCTCGATGAAATACTTTTCCTGATCAGAAACCGGAGGCTTCAGATAATGAGTAAAAGGCACGATGCCATTGCTGATATCCGCGGCATTGGCCGAGTCAGCTCCGGCCGGCGCGGCATAAACATCCCGTCCGCCATAAGTTGTGCCGGACGGCGTCAGGATAGCCCCGTACTCGTTGTAATCCGTGTACCCGCCCAGAAGAAGACGGCTGTAACTCGCGGGATCGCGAGGAATCGTAACTGTCCCCGTAGCGTCATTAACGACCTTGGTCAGAATCCATTCGCCGCTCACAGCATCCTTTTCATACAAAAGACTGAGTTCCGGCTGGAAGGATGTCGCGGAGCCGCTGCGGCGCAGACGCTTAACAAGCATTTTCTTATCTTCCTCAAGCATCGTCGCCTGGAAATCAAAAGTTCCAAAGCTGAGAGGCGCGTAGTAATTGGCATCCTCTGCACCCGTCTGTCCCATTCTCTGAAGGGTCCCCGTCGACTGATCAAAGGTGAGACGGATAACCGCGGGATTATCTTTGTAAAGCGCATCCCCGCAGGTTTTGGTCGGATCGGCACATTCAAGACGGAACTTCTGTTCCTGTGCCTGGGTGACTTCAACCATCTCGATGGCACCGTCTTCACGCATACGAACATGACGGAATTTCTTGTAATCCTTGTAAACCGAATCAGGATTCGGCGCGCCAAGAGCCGCCTCGACAACGGGATCTTTCATTTCCGTATCCTGGCCGGCGAGACGTCCCTTTTCATAATAAAGCGTGCTCACGACATCCACATACGCGCCGCCGAACTTGGTGCCGTACTGAGGAATTTCACGCTCCGTGTACTTCTCCTTCATTTCCAGCGGACGGCCGTACGCATCTCTGAGGATGGCGCCCGTCGCCGCATCGCGCTGATATTCATAGAAGTGAACCGCGGGGTGCACTGTGTTCGGCGAGGCGGCCGTCGACGCGTCGTCAAGCCACGAGCTGAGACCGGCAAAAAGCGGCAGGTGGAAACGCATGGGATCCTGCATAAAGACGTTCAGCAGAACACCGGCTGAAGCCGCTCCTGCCGCATAGTCCCAGTAATCAACTTTCATATTCTGAGTCAGGGCCTTGGATGAAGTCTTGTTGTAATCGAGCGTCGCGATCATCTCCCCTTCGGCGCCAAGAATCTGAATGATGTTGTTCGGAAGAACCACATAGGTCTCAACCGGCGCATTTCCGCGGCTGCCGTCGCGAAGAATCTCGCCGGTGACGGGATCGCGCGCGTAGTAATAACGCGTCACATTGCCGGACGCATCAATCGCCTTGACGCGCAAACCGGTTTCATCCGTATAAACGGCTGTATGGCTGCCGTCGGCCTGATAGAAAGGATTGCCCTCGGTCTGCAAAAGCTGATTGCTGATATAGCGGGACTCAAGGACGGTGCTCTTCATCACACCCGCCTGCTTGACCTTCTCATCCGAAATGCGCGTGACAGTCAGGATATCGTCGCCCGTTAATGTCAGCATGCCGAAGTTGCCCATGGCATTCAGGGAAATCTTGTACCATTCCCCTTTGATCAGAACACGCTGGTTATTTGTCAGAGTACCCGCTGCGGGAGCCGCGCCTCCCGGGCAGCCGGCAGCCGGACAGGATTCCGTGAATGTGCAGCTTGTTGCGGAGGACGCCGTGCATGTAAACGGAATCATGCGGTTGCCGGGCAGCGTGAACAGGAAGGTGTTGAAGTTGCCGTCTTCATCCTGAAGTTCGTAGAAGACGGTCTCGGAATCCAGAACCTGTGACTGATAATGGGTCACGCCGTCATCTTCAGTGATCGAAACAATCCGGGGCGTACCGCCAAAGTTTTCATACTCCGTGCGAATCGTCTCGGATGTGCGGATTCCGTACTGCGGATAACGCTGGGTCATCGTGTAATCCAGCTGTCCGTCGGCACCATAGAAATAATTCGTGAACGACTGCATTTCAAAATTACTCGTGATAAAGCGGGTCAGGGCCGGATCCACCGCGCTGAAGACAGTGTTGACCCCGCCGGCCGCAGCCTGAACATCAGTGGCATCCTGAGAAATATCCATAGCGAAATGCAGCACCTGCGTCTTGCGCTCGCCAAACTGCCAGACCTGCCGGGCTTTTTCCGTGCCTTTTGCCCCTTCATAGTTCGTAATCGTCTGAACGTTGAAGCCGGCGGCAAAAAACTGGTTGAAGTCATACTTCACCGCTCCGGCCAGCCCGTTGATAAATTCAACGGCCTTGCGGTAAGTGAGACCGCTGCCGCTCAGAACCACCTGCTTCCTCAAGGAACCGTCGGCATCGTAAAGGTAGAAGGTCACCTTTTCGACCTCGAACTCTTCGGGCAGCGGCGCGTTGCCCGGAATATCCCGCGGGCGCTTCTTCAGCGTAATGGAGGCCGCAGGAAGCTCTTCACGGTTATCATCCTGATAAATCGTAATCGTCTTTTGAATAAGACCGTCACGGAAATACTCAATCTGGCCGCTTACATCCTGGTCGCGGGAATCTCCGGCCGCTTCATCACCATCAAAGTCCGGGTAAAGAGCGTTCGGCGAAGCCGGATCAAAGAAAGCCCAGAAAGGATCCTTGCCCGGAGGCGGGTAAAGACCGAACGGGTCGTCGCCGCGGGCCGCAGGGAGCGCCGGAGGAGCCGGTACCGGCGGTACCGCTTGATAAAAGCGCTGTTCAATGTTCTGGGACCCCTGATCCTGGAAGGCTGGATCAATCGGAATCGTGTCGCCCGGCACCTTGATCGCCTGGGCCGAAGACGGCGTGCCCTGGAAATCAAGGCTGCGGAAGGTCCGCACGAGCGCAGGCCGTTCAAAGTTCAGCGTACCGCTGTAACGCGTATCCGTCAGAATCGTCAGACGGCGGGGTCCGGAAACCGATTCAACTTCCTGATACTCGATCTTCTGCGTCTGCTTCAGTTTTCCGTCAAAGTCATAATAATTGTAGATCGTGTTGGCGATATCATTTTGAGTCGGCGTTTCAGGAGTGACCCAGTTGTAAGGCTTCGCTTCGAGTCCTTCCCCAAACTTGTCGGTACGAACCTCTCTGTCGCTGGGAATTTCAGCAGCCGGATTTGACGGATCCTGGTAGTAAATGCGACCGCTGATCTTGAAGCCGCCGTCATTCATAACGTCCACATGATGCAGGGACTTGGTCTGGGGATGATACCAGTAATAAGAAGCATCCTCGATGCCGCCGTCCGCGTCAAAGCGCACAATCTTGCCGACCTTCGGTCCCTGGCTCGTTTCAAGGTAGTCCGTCTGGCTCTGAAGCTGTGGCGCCCAGACTCCTTCTGTCGGAAGAAGCTTGTAGGTCGAGCTGTAAGCAAGGCTGCCCGGAATCTTTTCCCCAAACTGGCCCTGATGCATCAGAAAATAGCTCGTGAAGCTGCCCTGCGTGCTGAGTTTCTTGGCGACATTCGCGGCCGCAACGCTCATCGCGTCAAAAACCGAGGTCTTCAGAGCCTCATTCATTTTCTCGGCCTGAATGTAAGACCGTTTGGCATCATTAAGGCGGGTGATGTGATCGTTCACCTGCGTCTGGAGAGTATTCGCGCGGTTAGCCAGATATGTGTCGCCTTTTACGTCATTCCCCGAAGACGAAGCGGTCAGCTGAGTGCGGATTTCCGTGATTGCGCGGCTCTTCTCGCGAATCTGTTCGTTTTCGTAATAAGCTTTGTAAATCCATCCCGCATAGCTGTCCTTCGTAAACATCTCGAAGAATTCGAGAATATCGTTCATCGCCAGAATCTGCTGATACAGACGCGAGGCATACAGACGGAGGATTTCTTTTTCCTTCTCACCCGTGGTGTTGGGAAGGAGCGTATTCACAATCTCGGCATGGGCCGCTTCCAGCTGATCTTTCGCGGCACCCGCGCGCTGAATCGCGAAATCGCGCTGGGCTACGATAGACTCGATAACCCGTTTGGCTTCGAGGAACGGGGTTTCGGAACTAAGCGCTGAGAGCTGCGCCTTCGCCCAGGCGTGAACACCTTGGGCAAGGTCAAAGTCATTGACGTCCACACGGAACGCCTGGTGAGCTTCCAGCGGCGCGGCAGCAAAGGCAGCGGCCATAATGCCCGCGCTTGCGGCCGCATCATGCACACCCTGCAGCAAAAGACGCGTCTGCCCCACGTTCAGAGAAGTTTTCAGACGTTCGTAAAGCGCTGTGGCGCGGAGAATCGCGTCATCAATGATCTTGAAGTTGTCCTCAATCGGCTCCTTGGCTGTGCGGTCGTAGTCCCGGGACTTGGAAATACGCGCAAACAAGAGCTGGTTCTGTTCGCGGATGCCGCTCAATACAGACGGCGGAATCGGATCCCTGTCAAACTCATAAGGCGCCGTACCCTGCGGTTTTCCTGCTGTAATCAGTGTCGCGCGTTCCATGATCAGCTGCAGAACTCCGGGACCGCCGGCATCATTCCACGCCTGCACTTCCGCGACACCGCCCCCGATCGGGTAGGGATTGATGTACGTTTTCATTTCCTGCTCATTGGATTTCAGATGGCGCCACGTATTCACAACCGCGTTTTCATAGAAACGCTTCAGGTCTCCGCTCGGCATTCCTGTAAGAGCCGCGTCAAGTTCAGCGGCCATGCGGCTGTTCTTTTCAGCTTCCTTTTCGAGGTATTTCATCTTTTCAAGTCCCTCAAGAAAGAGAACCGTGTCAGAAGCCATATCATTCAGATGCGCAATCACGCCCATCGGCGTCACCTTGGCAGCCGCGCCGGCACCCCAGCCCTTCTGCGCGTCGTAGAGCTTGCGAAGATTTCCTTCCTCTGACTGATTGACGGTCAGCTTGGCCTTAAGCTGGGCCAGCTCTTCTCTTAGAAGTGCCCGCTGAGATTTACCGTAAATCGGACGTCCGGCTTCATCCCGTCCAACCTGGACGCGATCCGCGTCGAAATTCGCCGCCAGAAGAAGCGCGTCCAGCGTATTCATCAGCTGCTGCTCCGTCTGTCCGGGCGCGGGCCCGACCGCGACTTCAGCGTTGTATTGCAGCATAATCGCATCGACATCACGAGCCAGTTCCTTGGCGCGCTCACGCTCCATAAGCGTTGCATCATAAATTTCGCGCGCACGGGCAACCCGGGCCTTTGCCTGTTTAAGACGGGCATCTCCGTCCATCAGAGTATTTTCATCAACCTGGAAGTTGAGCTGGGTCTGCAGTTCGCGGAACGTCGCCTCGCCGTTGTTCAGATTCCGGCGCGCCGTTTCAAGAGCGGCAGAAGCAGCCGTCAGGGCCGCGAAGGTGGCCGCCATCGCAGCCGCGTTGGCAGCGTTCGGAATCAGATCAAATTCGTGGCGGTCCTGCTGGAAAGCGCCAAGAGCAGTCTCATAACCCGTCTCTGCCGCCCGGACAGCCGCCTGAAGAGCGGGAATAGCTCCCGCCGCGGCAGCGATCTGCGCGTTCAAAGAGCTGCGGATAGCCGCAAGTTTGGAAACTTCCGCCTGGATGGTGAGCACATCGTTTTCAGCTTCGCGGAACTCAAGAAGATATTGCGCCACGAGACGGTCCAGATCCTGCTCGCGGAGTTTGAGGCTGCGCAGATGTTTCAGCAGTTTTTCCCGCGCCTCACGGTAAGCAAGGTCAGAGCGCTCTGTATTTTCTACCGATGCAAAATACTTATTCTGGAGTTCAACATAGTTAAGGAAAATCGGGTCAAACCGCATTGAAATCGCATCCAGAAGCGCGCCTGAGAGGTTGACAGAACCTTCAAGGTGGATCAGGTTCTGAAGGAAAATACCTGCCTGCGAAACCTGCAGCCCCGCAAAGCGGATCAGGTCGGCAATCATACGCGCCACAAGCGAATTATTCACAAGCGTCGGATTGGACAGCAGTCCGGCCAGCGTATTAGCCGCGGCGCTGAAGCCCTTCGAACGGTCAAACAGATACTCGATATTCAGCTGCGGGGTGCTGAGCGTATTGAACTGCCGGCGAAGTGTTTCCGCGTTAACACCGCCGACATTGCGGAAAGCAAACGCCTGACGAAGACCGCTTGCGGCGACAGACCGGACCGCACTGGCTTTCAGGGCTGAAAATACAAGGCGTCCCGTGTATTTGTTAACTTCACTGACGATCGATTCAAGCCGGTCCCCTTCACGGGCAGCACGCGTATAGAACTTGCGGGCACGTCCCGCTTCTTTAAGCATGGCTTTTGCCGCGCCCTCTTTGAAGATCTGACCGTCCAGAACCATGGCCGCAAATCCGCGGTCAGCCGCGGCATCCAAAGCGGAAGTCGCGAGGCTCCGTATCCCCTTGATGTCAATAACGGTGCCGCCCGTACCCGAAGTCTGGCTCTCAGCATCAAGGAGGAACCGCTGGCGCTGGATTTTTCCTTTCGCCACCTCGATCGTGGCAGAACCGCCGCTGACAGAAAGCCCCAAAAGACCGCTGCCCGCAGCCGCAGGATTAACATCCACAAGCTCTGTATCATCCAGGACTTTTATCTGAGACTTAAGCCGGGTGATCAAATTCGAAACCCAGAGACGCTTGGTCACCGACTTCGGATCAACAGCCGGATGATCGACTTTATCGTGATCATACGAGCTTCCGATACGCAGACGCTGATATTCAAGCTCATCGATTTTTCCGCGCTTAAGAGTGTCGCTGTCAGCATAATGATCTTTCAGCGAGAAAGCCGGATTGTGCAGGTTCAAAAGTTCCTGCTTGTAGGATGCCATTTCGGCGCGCACCTGTTCAATCTGCGCTTTCAGACTGTCCACCTGGGCCTTGGCCTGTGTCCGGTCGTAAATCAGAGACGTCCTCTGAAGTTCGGCCTGGGCGTATTCAGGCGTGTCCTGCTTACCCGCCGCAATCAGCTGCTGCATATAATAGTTCTGGTAATCCACAAGGAACTTCGCGAGCTCATACTTCGCGGCCGCCGGGAAGGCCCACTTTCCGGCCGCAGTCCAATCCAGAGTGCGGTCATCGAGCTGCAGATCGAGGCTGTTGACCGTCTGAACCGCGAGAGTTCCAACGCCGGAGTCATTTTTGATGTAGCTGAGGAAAGCTGTCAGATTCTGCTTGGCCGTCAGGAAATCATCATAATCCGCGGGATTCAGGCGGAGCACCTCGAGAGCGTTGAAAACGTCCTTCAGCTTGCTGGCGCCCGCATTGCGGATATCATTAAGAGAACCGCAGGCAAGCCCGTCGACCGAAGCGCAGAATTCAGCCATCAAATCATCGCGCGCCTTATCGTAACCTCCGCCGGCTGTCGCATCCGCCTCAAAAGGATCGTAACCGATATCGCGGATCAACGCATTGAGCTCTTCCTGCTTGGCTGCCGGCTTGGTGTCACCCGCGGGCGCGGAGAATTTATAGTTCGGATTGTAAAGACTGAGGATTTCCTGCTGACGATCGCGGTAATACATCAGCTGCAGATCGATCAGCTTCAATTCATCGGTGATGGAATCGCGCGTCACTTCGAGGTTCTTCATGATCGCGCGGTAAATTTCAGCGTCCTTTTCGAGACTGGCAAGAATGTCTTCTTCGATCTCCTCGCGCACTCCGGTGATACGGGCTTCGCGGTTTTTCGCAGACGCATCCGCTTCCATATTCGCGGAACGAAGCTTTTCTTCCTGGCGGATATATTGGGCTTTACGGGCTGTTTCACGGGCCTTGTCAATTTCGCGGTTCAGGTTCTCCCATTCGATAGGCTGACCGCCGACCGTTGTCGAGGATGCCTGACCATAATTGGTCGTCCACGCGGCCTGCTTGGACTGCCAAGACGTGAGAAGTTCCTCACCCTGCGGAGCACCGGGCGTCAGCGCGGCGGGATTGTTCACCTGCTGATCCCAGCCCAGTTTCAGTTTGGCATAGAGGGCTTCGTATTCAGCGCGCTGTTCCAGGAGGCTTTTCAGCGACTGCGTGATAATGCCGGCTTCCTTCGTGATCGTATCGCCGTCCACGGTCAGGGTGCTGCCCGTTTGAGGCTTGATCAAGAGCATCAGCATGCGGGCACGCGCGTTGTTTTCCGCCTTCAGGTATTTCTCAGCATTGGCCGGATCATAGAAATACGGCGTCAGGGTTGCATCCGCGGCGTCATTAATATAGAAATTAATGGCCTGACCGGGCGACCGCTCGGCACCGGCCAGATTCTGGCTCGATGTCGTAATGTCCTGCAGTTCCTGCTCAATCGTGAGCTTGGCAACCGACATTTCGTCGATCTGGCCGTCAAGAGCTTCGATTGTCTGGCGCAGATAACCCAGGCGGACTTCCAGGTCCTTGAGCTCCGCTTCCTTCTGGTAGTAAATAAACCACTGTAGTTCACGGTAGGCCTGCCCCGTTCCCGCGCCGTTGTAGGTTTCCGACGGACGCATTTTGGGATTTCCTTCGACATCCTTGATGAGCTTACCGCTGTCGTCACGAAGGTAGCAGTCTTCCGCGTTGCCGACGGTATACTCAGGGCACAGACTGATCAGACGATTTTCGAGTTCCACAAAATCATACGGGCCGGACGCGCCCATGTAGCGGGCATTGGCCATCGCCCAGCTATTGCCGACTTCGGTGCCGAGACGCAGAGTATCCTTCCAGTTGTCAGGATTCTCGGTAATCGTCTCTCCATCAAGAGTTCCTTTCAGCTCGGTAAGATATGCCGCTCGTTTGGAACCCGCAGCAGCCGTCTCAGCGAAGGTTCCTGCCCGGTTCAGAGCATTCTCAAAATTCGTTTTCGCCTTGCTCAAGAGCCCATCAATCGCAACCGTGGAAGGATCATCCAGCGTCTTCATGCTGTTATAAAGATTCTTGAGCTTGTACTCCAGACTCTTGACGACGTTATTGACGGGGTCATGGCACTGGCCTTTCCAGGGATCCGCGGCACACGTGAACATCACCCCCGGATTACGGGCATCAATGTCGGAATAGCCGGCAGCCTTCGGGATGCCTTCCTTCAAGTCCCAGGGCAGGTACTTGTCATCCGCCGTAGTGAAAAAGGTGTTGGTCTGCAGTTTGGGTTTGCTGCGGTCCGTAATATCCCACTGAACTTCGATTGTGCCGAAACGTTCAATCGTCAAACGGGAGACAAGATCACGCTGAACTCTCCACTGCTCGTAACGGCGGATCGTTTCAGGATGGTTCTTACTGTTGGCTGGAGCTCCCAGATCAACATCATTAAGGGCGTCCTTGTAACGATCTTCAAGGCTGAGAAGTTTCGCATACTGGAATGTCAGCTCTTCATCCCGGGTCCTGATCTCCTGCAACAGCAGACCCGTTTCACGGATCAGACCGATCTTGCGCGTCAGCAGGCTGAAATAGTCTTCTTTCGTAATGTCCTCGACGTCAAAAATGCCGGTTTCCTGATTGTTCTCAGGCGCCGCAATTGTGATAAAACCGCCCGTTGTCTTGTCGCCTGAATAGGCAATCGAGAAACTCTCGCCTTCAAATGTAATCGACGCGCCGTCCAGCATCAGCTGACCGCTCGAGCCGCCGGTCTGACATTTTTTCTCAAAGCAGAAGACCCCGAGCTCCCGTTCGTAATAAACCTTGATCTCGAGAAGCTCATCAAAAATGCCATCGCCATCAGCATCCGCCTTGCGGCCGAAACTGTTAACCTTCGTCGGATCATTAATAAGATTTCCGTCCGCATCACGCCAGGAATCGAGTACGCCCGGAACCCGAATCGTAAGTTCCCAATTATCCGCGTCACACGTCGGAGCTTCGCAAGTCCCAAACTTCAGTGTGGTCTTGAACTTGCTGTCCCCGCCGAGCCAGTATAGGAACTCGTCAAAAGCCGTGGACAGCTCTTCCCGGATAATTTCCGAGCGCTGTTCAGCGCGGTCAATGTCACCGAGCGCCTGCTTCTGATCCGTTGTTTCAAATCCTTTTCCTTTCGCCAGCTCCTCAATCTGTCCTGTCACGGCCTCAATGGCTTTGGTGACGCGTTCAAATTCATCCTCCGCATGATTCGCGCGCGAGGAAACAGTGTCCCGGGCAAAAGCGGCGGCTCGGTCGGCCATACGCGTCGCCCATTTCATGGTACGCTCTTCTTCCGTGCGCTGTTCAATCATATACTGCGCCAGCTCAAAGCCCGCGCGGAACTCGACCTTCTTGATTTCGGTCTCAGCAAGTGTCGTCCGCATTTTTTCGATCGCCCCGCGGCCTTCGAAATACTCTTTTTCGATCTTGGCATAGAGGTCACGGGCCGCTTCATAATCCTCACGCGCGGGATCATCAAGGGCGCTTTCAAAAAGGCCTGCCTGATCCAGACGCAGACGCATATAGTCTTCAAAAGCATTGCGGGCCGCATTCGCAGCATTACGGGCCGCCGCAGCATTGGCAATCGCCGTGGCAAGATCGGGGGCGTCTGGGTCGTTCTGAAGCTCTTCAACAATCCTCTGCAATTCTACGGCCTTGGTTTCCTTCTTTTCCCAGTCTCTGCGCAAGGCTTCCTTGGACGAATCCTCATAAAGAAGCGCTGCGGATTGAGCGAAGGCCATCATGGCCTCATTACGGGAGCTGAGTGCATCCTCATACTGACGGCGGATCGTTTCCAATTCGGCATAAACGCGGTCAACTTCCTGACGAGCCTTCGATTCAAGGTCGATGGCCTCAAAGTAACTGGCGCGCTTCCCGGTGGTTCCGTTGACATAAGCACCTTCCAGATCCTTAATCACCTGCATATAAGATGAAGGAAGAGTATCCTGCGTCTGCAGGCAGGACAAGGCACCGCAATCCGCGAACCCGCTGAAGAGCGGATCCGAAGAACTGAAAAGCGGATCCGTATTGACGGCGTCATACTTATCCGCCGTTCCAAATGTTTTCCGATAATCTTCAAAAAGCTTTTTGATGTCTTCTTTAAGCTGGTCGCGGTAGCCTACAAGACTCAAACTGACGTCTTTATCGCCCCAATAGACAAGGTAATGTTCCGGGTCGGACTCATCAAAGATAAGTTCCTTGTCGCGGTCCTTGGCCGTGCCGGTCAGCATCTCCTGGACAGCCTGTTCAATGCCGCCAACTTCACGGAACCGGACCGTGCGCTCAGTATTCCCGGCCGTGGATCCGGGCGTAGCTTCAATATCCAGGTAAAAAGAATACTTCTTGTGATGCGGCTCCAGATACTTATTGCGAAGCAGGAACTCAAGATCTTCCTGATTCGGCAGCGCCCCCGTCCCTCCGGACTGAAGACTTTTAAGCAGATCCGCAACGTCCCCGTCGACATCAGGATCCGCCATCGGCATTTGCCGCGGAATCACGAAATCCAATTCGACAGGTTTGCCCGGTTCAACCTTGAAACGGGAATAATAATAAGTGCTGCCGCCCCCGGCCGCGATATCCGCGTTCAATGCCTTGACGGCCTCACGCAGCTGCTCAAGAAGGGCGTTCATTCCGCCTGGAGGAACTTTCCGCGGGTCAAAACCGACCTGTTCAAGAGCGATCCAGTCCTTGGCCATCAGCTGTCCGCCTTCAATCACAACCCTCAGAGCGTCCTTATCGCCCTTTTCTTCCAGCTTCTTCATCGCCGCCTGAAGATCGCCGTAGGTCTTGGAAAGCTCCTGGAAGGTCTTCAATTTTTCACTGCTCGTGGCGTTGACAGCCGCTGAAAAGGCCGCGGAAAGATTTGTCCAATCCAGATAAACGTTGGTCCGGGGCTTTCCTGTAAAATCGAACCAGTTTACGGCCTTGACGTAGTACTCATCGGCCAGCTCAACGGTGTTCTGGGCGGAACGGTCGGTTCCATCCTGAAAGCCTTCATCCGGCTTGACCGCCGAGCGATAGCCTGTCCACTCCAGTTCAATGCTGATGTCGTCAGAAGGACCAACGTCGGGCCTCTCCGTGCCCGCAACGACCTGGGTGCGGTCGCTGCCCAGTTTTTCGCGGTGCCACGCATCGATGCTGCCGCTGTTGTCCTTGTCGCCGGAATAGTTGATATCCCCAAAGAACGATTTGCCGTCAATATTGTGCGGAACCCAGACTTCAATGCTTCCGCCCTCAGGACTTCCGAAATCGAAGGTTCCCGCCTGGTACTGACTGAGATTGGCTCCGGGGGCAAGCATCATCGAACCGGTCAAAGTGCGCATTTCGGCTTCGAGAACCGACAAGGCGCTCGAAAAGGCAACGTCATCACGCGCGCCCCGGGCCAGATAGAGGCTTGAGGAAACAAGAAGATCCAGGTACTGCTTATAAAGCTGCTGAACCTCTGTGATGTCCTCACCGCCCGGCCGCACCGAAAGCTCAAACATTCTCGGTTCAAGCTTGCCCGAAGGAATACGGTCCAGACGGAACTCCGGCGACAGAGGATGGAACGGGCCGTCAGGTCCCATACACGGCCAGCCGGTCGAACAGGATCCGCCCGCCGGAGGCCGCTCATTGATCAGGTTGACTGCGGCCGAGTTCGGCATACACGTAACATTCGGAGCAGTGCCATTGCAGGATGTATAGAAACCATCCTCCTCAAAGTTCAGCTGATGATATTTGTAGTCGCATTCGCCCGGGCAATCCGCAAAACCGTTGCTGTTGTCATCCTGGGGAGGATTCTTCGGCTGCCAGCTCCACCCAGCCTGGGTCGTCAGGCTGTTCCTGTCGAGGAATCCGGATTCGTCCCACATCATCTGGGGAACGATCGTCGTCGAAATTTCATAATTAAATTTCTTGTCCATCGTCGTGCTTTCCGGCCAGATAAGACGGATCACGCGGTAGGCTTCTTCCTGAATCCATCCCTGGAATTCCGCAGGATTGTTCGGATCATTGCGGGACTCAAGCGCGATAATATCCTTGGGATGGCTCAGCGTCGATTCCGGCTGAGGGCCTGTATAGTTCGGGTCATAGCTGGCCAGATCATCGTCGTTGCCAATCCAGAAACGCAGGCGCTGAATCAGATCGGTAACACTTTTCTGCATCGCTTCCATATTCTTGATCCGCTCTTCGGCCTCGCGGTATTCCAGAACCTTGGTCCGAAGAACGCGAATCATCGCCTCACGCTCCTGAGTCATCGTGTCGCGCTTTTCCTTCGCAGCTTCGTACTCGGCTTTAGTGCGCTGCAGATATTCATAGGTGCCAAAACGGACATTGGCCGTCATGGGAGCACCTGTCAAAGGATTCGTGCCGTCTACAAAGTACGGGTTATCACCGTAAGCGGCGTCAACAGCCGAAGCACTGCGCAGTTCTGTGGTCTGCAGCGCGTCCCAGACATAGTTGGCCTTGTCTGACCACGTTGAGCTGCCGCCCGTGCGTTCGTAAAGCTTCCACATATCCATGGCGGCCTGATAGCGAAGCGCCGCCTTCCGGTACGTTTCTTCAAGGGCGTCAACCTGAGCGTCAGATTCTAGGTAATCGGCACGGACGCGGGTCACATCCCCTGTGTTGTAGTCACGCTCCATACCGTTTCCGCCGGAGTTCGTAAGGTTGCGGAGAATCTCCGTCATCATTTCCGCCGCGGCCGCATTAAAATTCGGCTGAACCAGTTTGCCGACCGTGATTTCAATACCGCCGATCTCAGCGTCGCCGGCACCCGCATTGGGAACAACCATGAAAGAGCGGCTCGTAATCTCCTTTATTGCATAAATTGTGCAGTTTCCACCCGAACAGATTTCCGCCTGCGGGTAGGTCGTTATCGTAAACGTCGCCGGTTCATCCGGATTCGAGCTCATCATCGAGCCGAGGCTGGCGCCCTTAACCACCCATTCTCCGGAACCTCCGTCATAACGGAGCTTGACCCAGTTGCCGTCGGAAAGTTCAACTTCCATCGCCGTGGCACTTTTCACGGTGTACATGGCCGGCTGCGCCCAGGTACCAGCATAATCAAAATCACGCACCTCAAGAACATCCCCCACGGCAATATTGGTTTGCGCCGTAATCGGTGCGCCAGCGAGACCGATCTGCTTGTGAAACAACCGGGGATCATCTGACTCTAGAACGCCCGCGTAGAATGCAGCTTCCACCTGTGCCGCGTCGCGTTTTGTGACAAACGCGTATTTGTCGCGGTCGGCCTGGTCGATTTCAGCATCGGGTTTGACCTGAATACCGAAACGGTACCAGCGCGCATTGGCCGGATCCGAAAGATCTTTGTCCTTGATGTCGACAATCTGACCGTCTTCCCAAAACACAAGATTCGGATCGACTTCAACAGCAATGAAACCGTCGCCGTCCTTATCCGCGAGTTTTTCGCCCAAATCGATGCGGTAATAGATGATGTACTTGTTGGCGCCGATTTTGACGGCCTGGTGTTTGAGCGGATCAAACGCGACGCCGGCCGTTCCATCCGCAACGTCAAAGTTCCCGCGTCCGGGGACGAAAATACGCGTCACGGCGGCGCCTTCTTTGTATTCGGTGATCAGTTTAGCGTTCAGCTGAGCATCGGAAGCGTTCTCAACCTTCAGGGAACCGTCAACAACCTTGACGTCAAAGGTCTGCTGAAGCATGTAACCGTATTCCGTTTCCAGAGCGTCTGTACCGATGACATACCAGTTGGCTTCGCCCTTGACACGAACCTTGGTCGGAGCATCCTCGGGATCAAACTCGACTTCCTTGCTCGAATAATTCGGGTTGTTGCTGTCCATCACGACCGGCACGGATTCGATTTTTTGAATGTTGCCGGAGCGGCGGAACGTATCGCCTCGAAGCCCAAGAATGCTGTCAGGATCCGCTTTCTGAGCGCCCGTACCGAGGCCGAAAAGCGTTTTTGCGATCTGATCGTGTCGAAGTTTCGCTGTGTAAAGAGTCGAGACATCTCCTTCAAATTCACCGTTAAAGGGCGCCGCTGTGACATCAATCGTCAGCGTGCCCGCAGGCGGAACGACACTTCCCGCAGGAATGATGACCTGATAGGTCCGGACACCATTGGCTGTCACAGGCGCTCCGCTGACTGCATACGTTTTGCCGTCGACGGTGACATAGGGATCACCTTCTTCGTCCACTCCGGCAAGGACCATCTTGCCGCCCCACCCTTCGTAATTAGGTGAGTTGACAATGACAAGTGATTTATAACTCGGAATCTGCGAACGGTTCTCGCCGCCGAAGGTTTTCCAAACCAGCTCAATCGTTTCATTAGGCGCTTCGCCGACAATATGACGTTCAAGAACCTGCACATAGGTCACAATTTCACCCGGGGTACCATCGCCGGGTTCGCGCAGGAATGTCACAAGCCGGTAAAGAAACTCCTCGTCGTCATGCACGGGGGCAGGCTGGCCTGGGACCGGCTGCACAAAATTCGTGGGATGCTTGATGTTCCGAATGATGACGTACGTGCCGCCGGCTTCAAAGTTCTGGGCGGGATCAAACGTATTAGCGACAACAAAGTTAGGCGGCGGCTCACCGTCGACAAACTCGCCGCCCGTGAGATCAAACCAGTTCTTGTCCATGCTGGTCTGACTCCATTTGTAAACCGTGTTATTCTTGAGGTCGATCGTGCCAAGAACATCCTCGGCTTTAAAGGTATACCCTTCCGCCGTATTATCCACCTGCGGTTTAAGATTTACATCAAGACCACCGTTGGCACGCAGGCGCGTCAGCTGATCGGCGCGGTGTTCCGCTTCGGCAATAGAACCCAGCGGCGAATCAACCCCCGTGCCGTTAGCAATCGAAAGAAGATGCGCGTTGCCCACAATCTTCTGGATCAAGGCAACAATCTTCTGTTTTTCCATCGAAAGCTGCGAAGGATAGTTCTGCTTCAGGAACGGATCCGAATTTGAAACATACTCACGCAGACCGTCAATCTGCGACAGAATCTGGCGGGCAGCGGCCATAGACTGGTTCATGGCTTCAGAACGTTTATTTTCCGCCTCACGGTAAAGTTCAAATATAGCCGCTCTCGCGCCCGGGTCCGTCTCGGACTCATACAGGGCAACCAGAGACTTCTGGGCTTCCACTGCGGCAATCGCATTATCCCGGTACTGACGGGCCTGGGCGTAGGCGGTCATAACCCAGCCCAAATCGCCGAGAACTTTCTGGATCGCAATGGCATCGAGCGCCGTCGGTTCGATATCTTTCAGAAGCCGCAGCATTTCCTGATTATCGCTGTACGTCTGCGCAATCGCTTTGAGGTCGCGGTAGAAGTCAGAGATTCCCTTGCCGCCGCCCTGTACACCGCCGATATACTGATTCATTTCCTTACTGAAAATCTCCGCAGCTGTTTTCAGATCCAGATAAGAGAACGTCGCGCTTTCAGAATCGATAAGCATCTTGTCGAACATATCAAAGGCGCCCAGATCCGAGAGCACATTGTTCAGGAGATTCGCATTAACAGAAATGGCCGCTTTCTGGTCCCGGACCACTTTTTCCATGTTCAGAAATTCCAGTGAAATCGACTTCATGTCAAAGAGCGCGGCTTCAAGCTCATTGATGGCCAGATCACCCGACCGAAGAACCTCAGCCGTCTGGTTTTTTGCCGCCAGGGCCTGACGGAAAACCATGTCATACCAGTGCAGGACGGGGTGATTATCGACAGCCTTGCGGGCCTTTTCACGCTGAACCTGACGTTCCTGCCACGCGCTCTTCAATAAGTTAAGCGCAAAAAGGGCTTCCGTCTTTTCAAGCGTAATCAGCCGTTCAGAGACAAGCTTGATCATGCGCTGAATTTCCATGATCAGAACCTGCTGTTCCTTCAGATGGTCAAAGATGAAAGTGAAGCCGTCCGACCCCATCGCTTCGTGCAGCGCCTGGGTTTCACGGGCAACTCTCTGGGCCGCGGCAAGCTGGTCGTACATCTCCACCAAACGGCCGTTCAGCACATTGCGGACCGCCGCAACTCCGACAAGGTCGCGCAGATCAGGCATCAACGGCAGCAGGGTCATGATTACGTCCACATTCACTTTACGGGCTTCCACAAGGGCCGTATTGGGAATCGCGACATCATCCTTGGCTTCAAGTCCCGCGAGCTTTACATTGGTCGGCTGAATACTGCGGGCAAAAAGATCGCGGTAATAGGTTAGAGCGCTGATGGCCATGCGGACTTCATTCTGGTAACCGGCATTGTTTGACCACTGAAGCATCGCCGTCAGCTCGCTCAAGGCTCCGACAGATTCAAGATAGGAATCCAGAAGGTGATCGCCGCCGAGCAGGAGATTCTGAACTTCCGCGCGGGTAAACGAGTTGTCCATCGCGGCGTTCAGAGATTCGGCACGCGAACGGTAAAGCTGGGTCAGCGTCTCGATTCTGGCGCGCACCTGGGAAGTCATTTCTTCCTGGGTGATCGTTCCTGCCAGAAGCGCGGCCTTCTTGGCTTCGCCCTGCTTCATTCCGATCGCGTCACTGACGGGACCAAACAGGGAGTCGAAGTCCGTCCGCAGGTGCTCGGTCTCATAGATCGTATTCAACCACGCTTTCACCGGCGAGGGAGCCTTCGCGAACATGCGTTCATAAAGGAGAAGATCGCTTTCCATCTGGCCGCGGAGAGTCATCAGCTGACCGAAAAGGGATGTCACTTCACCTTCTGACATCGCCGCCAGATTCGCGGCTTGAACAAGAGCGCCGGCCTGATTCAATTTAACGTGGACACCGCTATCCATAACCGTCTCCGCCTCGACGAGCAGAATCTTGAAATCAAGCGAGAACCACAGGTTCTTCATCACCTCTTCAACTTCCGAAAGAAAGATCGTTGCCGCATCAAGCGCGATCTGGATGTCCTGTTTGGCTTCATCCGTCGTAAAGGCCAGCAGACGTTTCAGAGCATCCTGGCGGACACTCAGATCCGCGTGGGCCGCAGCCGCAGCGTTGAGGCGGGCATTCAGATCCGCTGAATTAATGGCGAGCATGCCGGCCAGCGTCAGCGTATCGTCATCAAGCGTCACGGCGCCCCCGGGACCGTGTGTAATCAGGTTCATCTCATCGCGAATCGCCTGGGCGCGTGCGTTCAGCGAAGCATTGACGACCTCTTCCTCAGCGCGGACCAGCGCGTAGGCCGCGTTTTCAGCGGCGATTTGAAGCTCGAGATCGCGCACAAGGTCATGCGTTTCATAGAACTCACGGTAACTGCCGGCAGCGGGAGGCACAACGCCGCCGTCAAGGAACTGGTTATAGAAGCGTTCAGCTTCTTTCGCCTGGAACGCGGCTTCCTGCTGGATCTGAAGCAGCGGTCCAACAAGTCCCGCCTGAACAAGGAACTTCTTGTTTGCACCTGTGGTCGAGGTCAGGCGGACAACCTGTTCATGAGTATTGGGGTCATAAGAAGACACAAACTGAACCGGAGCCGCTCCGCCAAGACCGGGAAGCACTTTCTGATAAAGCTCGGCACCGTTGGCATCTTTAACCACATTGTAAAGATGGATGAAGGTGAAGCTTCCGTCCATGCGCGGCGGCACAACGGAATGATCACCGGCCAGGATGCCGAAGATCATACCCTTGAAGTTCGGATCGCCCGGATCTTGGTAATCCCAGCGAAGCTGAACCGGAACATCAAGAAGCTGACATTTCGCAGGATTCGCCGGGAAGTTTACGCAGTCGCCGGGAGCCGCTTCACGCGTTACGGTTGGTGTTTTGGCAGTAAACGCCAGAAGCACGTCCGCAAGAGCCGGGTCTGCCCCGCTGCCGAGCTTGGCATCGTTAAGAAGGCCCTGAATCTGACTTGCGCTTGTGATGCCGGCAAAAGAGTCCGCAATAACATCATCCGCTTCGAGGTCATTCTTTTCGGCCAGCGCTCTCTGAACCGCCGCGGCGTTAAGAATATTGCCCGCGCCGTCAAGATGCGCGTTGGGATTACCGCCCGCATCCACATGTCCAGCAGGATAAAGCTCAACAAGCTGCAGCGTCGCGTTCCGGTACTCGGCGACAGCCGCATCGGCGGAAGGAGCTTTGCGGATCTGTTCTTCAAGAGCCGCAAAACCGGCGCGAAGATGATCCATCAGCTGCTGGGGCTTCATCTGGCCGTACCAGCGTTCCAGCTTGGTAAGGATCGGATCCAGCCCCGTGACAGGATCGTTTATCAGGTCGAGAAGTCCTGTGTTCGCGGTCTTAAATTCCGCCATTTCGGCGGTCAGACGGTTAAAGGCTGCCGTCAGCTCGTTAAAGTCCAGCTGACCGTTTCCATTGCCATCCAGAATATCGACACCGATCGTCAAGCCGAGTTCACGGGCAACATCCCTGTTGAAAGCAAACGGTTTGCCCGAAAACGCGTTCATCGTCTGCTTCACAAGTTCAAAACGCTGCTCAAGATTAAGGTAATACATGCGGATGCCTTCGATCAGCATGCGGGCTTCAGAGAAGAGCCGCGGAGTCCCGTTCAGAAAATCAGAAATCGAGCGCACCGGACCGCCCGCTGCGACGCTTTTCGAATACTCAAACTGGATATCCTTCATCATCTGGGTCAGCTTGGTCAAAAATGCCGGGTCATTCTCATTGAGACTCGTCAGATCAAGGGCTCCGAAGTAATTCATAAACTTACCGGTCCCCGCAGCCTGGTCCAGGAACCAGAGAAGATCATTGCGCAGTTCCTTGACTCCGCCGTTGGCGGTGTCGATCCCCTGCAGCGGGTTGAAATCGTCATCACCCGCGGCGGGCGGCGCGCCCGCGTTCCAGACGCCGTTCGAACCGGCAGGATTACCCGCGCCGCCGTAAAGTTCCATCAGCCGGTTGCCCATGTCATGAGCAAGATCCCACTGGAACTGCTGCACCTGGAGGAAGTCCAGGCTCATGGCGGCGTTCAGCGGGAACACCGTCGTATCCTGGTTGGATTCCCAGGCCGCGTCGCCGATGTAGCGGACCAGCGAAGCAAACGCGCCCGCCGGATTCTTCATCGCCAGAGTCTCCATATGAGCATTGATCGCGCGCATTGAGTTTCTGACCGCCAGGAGATCTTCCTTCGCGATCGCGTAAAGCTGTTCAAGCTCCAGAACATCACGGCGGAAACTGCGGAGAATGCCGATTTCGCGCTGCAGAATTTCCGTCTGGATTTCGTAATTGTTCTGCGCGGCCTGCAGTTCAGCCTGCTTGATCGCGATGGCTGGATCATTGGGACTGCGAAGGTGATTGGCGACTTCGTTCATCATTGTCGTCAATTCCTGCGTCAGCTGAATGACACTATTGGACGCCGAAGTCTGTACAAGCCGCTGGGTTTCAACAATCCCGGTCTGGCTGATCACACGCTCGCGCCAATCCTGAAGGAGCGAGAAAATCATCGGAACGGAATCGTTGGCGCCGTCCGGAGCAACAGAAATGCCCGGAATCGGAGCCGATAGAACGGTCAGAACGTCGTTGCCTTCCAAAGCCTCCTTGTAGAGAAGCTGGGCGCGTTCCCACATAATCCGGGTTGCTTCAAGGTCATCGGAATCGAGGATTTCTCGTTCAAGCCCCAGCATCCGGACCGAAAGCATCCCCGTCTCATGCGGGAAGCTGGCTGGGTCGAGGACTTCAAGTTCCTCATCCTGAAGGCTGTCGATGATGTCAAACACGTTATTCATGTAGAGGCGGTCACCCGTGACAAACTGGGTCGCGGAACGTTCGTCCTCTCCGTAGTAACGGTAGACTGTGACCGTGTCCGGGTCTCCAAAAGTGCGCGGAATCTGGGCACCCGCAGCAAATCCGGCATTAAGGGCAAAGACGTCATTGATGTCGACCAGGTTGTCCCCGTTGATATCCACCAGACGGCTGAGGTATTCACGGTAAAGGCTGACATCTTCGTCCGACAAAAGACCGGAGCCGTCGACGTCTCCGCGCATCGCCGTCGCGCCGCCAACCAGATCCAGCGTTGCCATCACCGGAAGAAGGTGCTGCCAGATCGCCTTGTCAAGCATGTCACGGCGGCCGTCATTGTTGATATCGATCATGAACGTAAACGCCTGCTGAAGAGCAAAGACGTCCGCGTTCGTCACACGGCCGTCGCCATTGATGTCCGCCCGCTTTTCAAGATACGGATTCATCTGCGCGAAATAGGATGCGTACCGGGCGCGCGAGGTGATCTGGGCCACGAGCTCGGAGGCTTCCTTGAAAAGAAGATTGCCGCGCATCACATAGTCGCGCATGACAGTGTTGAAGAGGTAATCCGCAGCTTTTTTGGCCATCGCCTCAACCTTCGACTTCAGCGTCTGAAAGAGGCTCTGAACGTTCGCCAGAATCGCGCTGATAGCCGCGGCAAATTTATTGACGTCGGCGGACGAGCGGGCCATACGCATGACGTTCAGGATCGAGGCCGCTTCCAGATAAAGATTGCCGACTTCTTTCTCAACGGCTTCGAGAGCGTCGATTTCATTCTCGAGATTCGTCTGCATATCCTGAGCGGCCTTCAAATAGCCGTCGGCTTTAGCGAACGCATCAACGATCAGCGGATCCGCCGGGAAAGAATCGCGGATGCCAGTCATCTCATCCATGCGGTTCTGAAGCTGCGTTACCGCTTCCTGAACATCGGAAAGCATCTCAGACGCCTGAGCTGCGCTGGAAGCCGTAAGCATCGAACGCTCCAGAGATTTGAGATTGTCATGAAGCTGCTTCATCTGAGCCGACAGTACTTTCGCGCGGGCTTCAGCTTCGAGCAGATTCTCGTGCAGTGCCGCGAGTTCATCGCGGTAATCCGTCAGCGCGTCAAGATCGGTCTGAGCGAGCGCAAGATTGGCCTGCACTTCGGGATTGAGCGTCGCGGCCGCCATCGCTGAAAGCTCGTTCAAGTACTGTTCCGCGGTTGTACGCCAGCCTGCAGTCTGGTCGGCCTGATTCTTGACAATGGCGGACATCTGATTATCGAGAGCAAAGTCCCGCGCCTTGGACGCATCCTCTTTCAGGTTATGAATCCGCTCATAGAGACTGCGGCCGGCGGTTTCGAGAGCCTCTTTTTCACGCAGGGTTTTGTCCTGAAGGGCGATCTCCGCTTCGGCCAGCTGAATAAGGCTCGCGGCCGCAATCGCGTTCACCTGAATCTGGCCGTTTTTCGGGAACTGAAGCGCCGCCTGACGAAGTGACAAGAGCACCTGATCCAGCTGGTCGACATACGCTTTGGAATCATCCAGCAGCGGCTTCATCTCCTCCGAGCTGCCAAGGCCCTCCATCTCAACGGTGTTATTCTGAATACGTTTGTAGATCCCCTGAGCCTGCGCAACATAAGCAGCGCCGTCATCTTCCGCCTGCAGGGCCGAAGCCACCTTATCTCCCGTCAACAGCAGATCCTTCTGGGCCTGGTCCGCCGCCTGAGACAGGGCGGCTGCAAGCCAGTCATTCGTACGCTGAGCGGCCGTTCCGGCGCGGTTTTCCTCGAGGACATTGCCGCGGAAGGAAGCCAGCTGACGCGCCCCCTCGCGAAGGAATCCTTCCTGCATACCAAGCTTGGCGGCTGCCGTTTCAACTTCCGCGGCACGTCCGAACGAATTCAGCATTCCCGCCAGAACAAAAGGATCACCGGCAGGAACCAGCGTGCCAAAAGACTGATTTTTTGCGGTGAAGCTTTCAAGAAAATCGAGGGCTTCGTCAAAAATCTTCGTCGCAGAATTGACATGACCTTCAAGCTTCGCCGTGTTGTCACGCAAAGGCACTGAACCCGGATTCTGCTGGCTCAGAGCTCGGACACGGTTGCGAAGCCGTTCAATCGTATACAGCGACATTTCAATTTCGCGGACAAAGTCCACAGCGCTGTTAAAGTCAGGAGTTTTCTTGAGAAGATCAACCCGCATCTTCATCGACGCCATAAGGTCCTGAGCTTGCATGACCGCCGAGGCGCCGGCTGTTTCCCACGCCAGAGCTTCGTAAGCATCGATCAGGGCTTCATCTGAAAGACGGCGAGCATTCAGAACACGGGTCCGGATCGTGTCGAGCTGGGCAAGAGCCTGCGGAGTATCCTTACCCTGATCGCTCAGGCGGTAACCCAGTCCGGTCATTGAGGCAGTGAACAGATCCAGCGTTTCACGAGCCGCTTCGGCGAGCTGCACCGAAAACTGGGCACTGAGGGCCGCTTCCGCTTTAGCAATCAGGGTCTGAATACGCTGTTCCATCTGCTCCGCATTCAGAAGCGTGTGTTCAAGTTCCTTCACCGAATCCACCCGGCCAAAACCTTCCGCAGCGGCATCCGTCTTCAGCATCGCCTGAGCCGCCGTGTTAAGGTTCTGTTTCAATTCATTCTTCGCACGGTCCGCGCGCCACGCCTTCTGGGTTTCATAGAAGAGCTCAAAGACGCGCGACTGCAGCAGCGCGAAGAAGTCTTCACTGACATCGTAGCCGGTCATCGCCTGCGCCGCATCGGTCTCATAAGCGGCTTCAAAGTCACGTTTTTCAATTCTGATCACGCGGCTGAGGTCGGCGGCCTGCTGCGCCAGCGTCCTCGGCTGCCCCATCCAGAACGCCTGCTCAGCAGCCATCTTCTTGGCCTGGAAGTCAGCCGTCATCGTGTTGACCGCGTTATCCGCCGCCGTACGCGTCGCAGCCGCCGCTCCGGGCAGACTGTTAAGATCCGTCAGGCGGTCGCGGGCTTCATTCAGGAGGTCTTCCGCAAAGGTCAGAAGCGACTGGACGTCGGTCGAAGTCAGATTTCCAAGATATTCTCCGCCTTCATCACCGCCGTAATAACCGCCGCCGCCGCCGTAGTAACCGCCGCCTTGGCCAGCCTCGTCAATCACTTTCTGAATCAGTTCAAACACGTGATTCATCACAGCCGAGTATCCATCAATCTTGTCCTTGAGCGAAACACCCTGGGTCTGCTGGGCTTTCAAAAGCCTCGCGCGTTCTTCAAGAAGCGTACGGTTAGCAACAATTAGATCGAAAAAGCCCTCAGCACGCGTCATTTCAGACACAGCGTTAATTCCCGCCTGTTCAGAGCTGAGGAAGGCGCGCATGGCTTCAAGCATGAAGGCGGCATCTTCCGTTTCTTCAAATCCGATCACGGCCAGAGCCTCGGCGCTCGCGGCATCAGTCTCGGAACCGCTCAGGAGCGAAAGACTGCCAAGGAAGCCTTTGAGATCATTCATATCATCCGCAACAGCCTTGTTGCCGCCGTTGGCGAGCTGCCCTTTCACAGGAGATTCTTCAGCGGTCCGGACATTCGCCACGATCTGGTCAAATTTCGTCATCACGGCGGACAGGCGGGTTTTGACATCCTGAACAGTTTCGTATCCATCCGCGGCGCGGCGGGCAGCCATCAGGGCCGCTTCCGCATCAGACTGCAGGCGGCGGATACTGACCAGGGCAGCGCTGCGCATCTCTTTATCCAGCGCCCCGGAGGCCTTGGCAAGAAGTTCAAGGGATTGTTCCACATAGGCGGCCATCAGAAGATTCGCGCTGTCCAGTTCAATCACAGCCGTTTTCGCAGCCGATTCTTCGAGATAACGGTCTATTTCGGTCATCATGGCCGCGGCATCACTGCTGCGCTTTTGAAGATCAGCGTTGTCCGCGTGAGCGGCGGCCGCCGCAGTAACCGCTTCTGCGTAGAGAGAAAGATCACTGCGGAAAGCCCGGATCATTTCGAGATTCATCGCCGCCTGGCTGCCGGACTTGACTTCGAAGACACGGTTGCGGAGTTCACGGATCTGGGAAACAAGGCGGTCCATTTCGCGGCCCGGCATCACAGGATCACCATAAGCGAATTCGGATTCCAGCGCTTTGCCAGTCACGTTCGCCCAGAGTCCCAGAATATTTTCAAAAGCCAAACGGGCGGAAGCGTAGGCGGCTTCGATCTGGGCGCTTCCTCCCTGATAAGAACGAAGATCTTCAAGAATGCGTACAGAGTCCTCCGCCTCAGTTCTGAGATCCGCTGCACCCTGGCGGAGAGCAAGGGCCAGAGACGCATCCGTCTGCCCGGTGACCTCAACGACAAGACCGGCAAGCCGATTCTGCGCCGCCTGGATTTTATTCACAAGTGACGCGCCGTGATCCTGGGCGCCGGTCATCAGATCTGCCTGACGTTCAAGCGCTTTCACCGCCAGAAGACCGGCTTTCGAATCATGCATAAAGTCTTCCAGGGTGTCGGCCATCGCCGCGCTGTAGGGACCGGAAATAAGTTTGTCCATGCCGGCCTCGGCGAGACCGTTCAATTCCGTGAGAAGTCCACGGTAGGCTGCAGCACCATCCCTAACCTTGGCGGCATCCGTTTCATTCCTGAGCCCCTCTTCAAGACGCTGCATCGATTCGACGAGCTGAGCCGACTTGGCTGAGGCTTCAGCAAACCAGGTTTCTCCGTCCCGGATAGCCTGCAGGGTTTCGGCGCTGCGGGTCTGGTTCTGGGCAGCCCGCTGATCCAGCACTGCCAGCGACGGCATCAGAGAGGCCTGGTTCGCGGACTCAGCCTCCTGTTTCCAATTATTGAGAAGTCCCCGGGCCGCTGAGTAAAAGGCAGCCTGACGCGCCATATCTTCCTGCGTCTGGGCTTCGGCCGCCTGGTTATCCATACGGTTGAAAAGGGAAGTCAGTCCCTGCTGCAGGCTCTTCAGCTGTGTTCCCTGGTCTGACTGCAGAGCGCTGATGGAGGCGCGAGCGCGGATTTCCTCGTACGCGTCAAGAAGCGAAGGAACAGCATCAAAAGCTTCCAGGTTATCCAGGCGGCGGATGGTTTCGCCGGCCAGTTCCGCCAGAGCCCCCTGCTCCTGAACTCCGGAAGGCAGCATGGACTTGAGGACTTCAAAGTGACGTTCATTTTCACGGATTTCTGCCGTTCTGGCCGAAGCCGTGAGCACTTCCTGTTCAGCCGCTTCAACACGGGCCTTCACAGCCGTCATCGTATCGGTAAGGCTCTTTTCATAAACTTCAACCACGGGTGCGTAACGGTTATCCGTCACATCAAGGCTCTTGAGAAGCTTTTCCTTCTCGGTGGAGAACCACTTCGAGAGAGTTTCAGCATAGCTGTAAACACTGTGCAGGTTTTCCAGCGAAGCTTCCCCGTCAGAATCCAGCGCATCCAGAGCACGCGCCGCGTCATGCGCAGCCTTACGGAGACGGGCTTCGAGATCCTGGGTTTCATTAGCTTCCTGGAACGCAGCCTTCTGGCGGATAAGCTCAACGGAGCTGGCCAGCTCGTTTTTCATAGCGCGGAACGATTCCAGCTGAGCGGGCATAATGCCGGACTGAGGCGTCCCTGCCACGAGCCGCTCAAAGAGATCTTCACGGGCTTCCATCCGCGCCGAGAACACTCCCGCAAACGACTGAACCGCGCGCAGAACGGCAGGATCTTCGACATCGGCCGTAAGGCTGGAGCCGAAACGGCCCGCGAGGATCTGGGACATCGCTTCATCCACAATCCAGGCTCCGTTCGTGCGCCGGCCAAGACCTTCAACAGCCTTATTCTCGGCCGCGGCCAGCTCCGTGCGGACATCCTCTGCAAGAGCGCGCTTCGAAAGGGATTCCAGCAGCGCCTGAACACCGCCCACGGCTTCCAGAGTCGAAACAGCGTTCCGGTTAACATCATCAGCCTGGGTCAAAATTGAACGAACCGCTGCGTTAACGGCCTCTGCGGAATCCGTTTCACTAAGATTTACGGAAAGGCCGGCCGCATGAGCCGCAACGCGGGCAATCAACGCGTCAAAGCGGCCGAGAAGGTCATCAACAGCAGCAAGATTGGCGGTCAGGCTTTCCTGATTCACACCGGCCTGGCCAACAAAAGAAGCCAGAAGAGCACGGGCCTCGGCAACATCAGCGCGAGACTGCTTGATGGTGCTGTCATAAAGTCTGAGGACGGCCGCAGCTCCTGCGCTTTCGGCCATCAACGTCATTTGCGCGGCATACTGATAACGTTTCAGCGCATCAGCCGAAAGTCTTTCACCGGCATCGGCCGAGAACTGGGCCAGAAGCAGTGCTTCACGTGTAGTGTCAAAAAGACTGCGGACCTCGTTCATTTTCACGGCTGGCGCGCCGTTCTTCGAAGCCAGGAGCTTCATAGCCGGGCGGGCATCAATCAACGCCTGCGCTTCAAGAGCCTTGCTTTCGAGCACCTGGCTCCAGGAGGACAGAATCGAAAGCGCGTCCGAACGTCCGCGGGCGTCCGTCAGAGCCTGCGCAAAATTTTGAAGAGCCGCTTCCAATGTCTCCGAGCCGCTGAGGAACGCCATCGTATCGCTGAAACGGCGGGCGTCTTCCTGCATCGCCTGCAGGCTGCCGAGAAGAGCCGTGCGCTCTGTGCGGCCAGCAGCAGCCGCGTCTACGAGAGCCGCAAGCGCAACATCAAACGGGTACTTTTGTTTCAGAGCTTCAAGCGCCGCGATTTCCTTTTCGTGTGACTGAGCCATCGCTTCGGCCCATTCAACAGCAAGATCGATGCCCTCAAGGTCTTCAGCATTCTCAATATCAGAGCGGAGCTTTTCAAACCCGAGCAGCATGCCCTCCGCACGGCGGGCGCCTTCTGCCGCCTTCGCCCGGTCTGCCTTGACACTGTCAAAGTACTCGAACTCGCGGGAAAGGCCTTTACGCATTTCTACAATCGCCGTCACCCCTTCAAGAGCCTGGCGGATCTGGGCCTCCACTTCTTCCATCTGTCCGGCGAGGGCCGTATTGTCGGGATTACGGAAGAGAAGCGCGTCCATTTCCGCATGAAGCTGCTGCAGCCGCGTAATGCGGGAAACTGCCGAATTAGCCACGAGGTCAAAATACGCCCCGAGGTCCGCGCCCGATTCGTACTGGGCAAAAACCTTCTCATAGAAATCTTCCGAATTCATCCCGAGTCCGGTCAGCCAGCTTTCATAGCGGGCCGTCCAGTCCACTTTGCCGAGGGCCGTCAGATTTGCCGTAGCGGCCATCTGCTGGAGGAGATCCTCATCCTGCTCATCGGAAAGATTCAGGATCGTCTTGGCAATATCTCCGATCGACGCGTTGCCGCGGTAAGCCTTAAAGGCAAGCGCCAGTTCATCACGGTTGATCGGACGGTTACGATAGTGAGCGCTGAGACGGCTCAGATAAAGTTCGAGCGCGGCCAGCAGCCCCATCGCCATCGCTTCACCGGCCAGATGGCGGACCGCAGCGACATCATAAAACCCGGACTGCGCCGAAGCGGTGCCGCTATCCAGCGCGAGCTGCGCCTTACGGGCTGAGGACTGCAGAGAAGCCGCAGCCTGTCCCATCGAAGCCTCAGCCTCGCGCACAGCGGCCAGAGCCTTGGCCAGAACCTCATTGGAAGGCTGCTGCGCGGCCGACAGACTGAGCTGACGAAGATCCGACTGAAGAGCTTCACGGGCGTCCTGCGCGAGCTGGTTCAGAACTTCAAGCAGCGCCGGAGAATCCGAAGACACTGCCGCCTGGGACGTCAGCCACTCAGCAAAAAGCTTTTGGTCCTCGGCCTGGCCCTGAGCCCCGTTGGCAAAACTTTCAAGCGCATCAGCGGCATCGCGAAGCGCACTGATGCGGCTGCGAAGCGCTTCGGCAACGTCGACATAAATTTCCTGCCATTCCGGACGCCCGGCTGCAAGCTGTTCCACGCGAACCTTAAGGTCGCCGGCGAGCTTCACGAGGTGTGAAAGTTCTTCCGCGCTGAGCGCGTGATCCGCCCGCTGCGCCGCTTCATTGAGCAGCGCGAGAGCCTTCTTGATCTGCTGTTCGGCACTAAGCGGCTGTCCGGCTTCGGCCTCAAGCTCATTCATACGGTGGAAGAGAGCGATTACAACCGAGTTGATCTGGCCCATCAGCAGAGCCGTTTCGTCAAGAAGAGCCAGTGCTTCACTCGGACTGAGCATCAGCGCCGCGATTTTCTCGGCAATCTCCTCGTAATCCTCGGCACGGCTTTCAACTTCACGAGCCGTCTGATACATGGCGCGTACTTCGCCCAGGTCCAGACTGACATCCGCCTGTGCCGGAAGGCCGCTCACGAGGCCGAGGGACTGGCGGAGCAGATCGGCCGGGCTGGTCCCCCAGATGCGGAAGAGCATATCCAGATCAAGGTAGTTGACGAGGTTGTTCTGGTCGATGTCATACAGCGGAAGTTCACGGATCGCCGCCAGAAGCTTGTTGAGATCAAGCGTATCAATAATGAAATCCTTCTGAAGATCCGCCCGGAAAATGTCCTGAGCCGTCACACCGAGCTTCACAGCTTCCACCATATTACGGAGGCTTGTCAGGTCGTTCATATCGGCCTTGCCGTCGCCGTTAACATCGGCCTGGGCGCGGCCGTCGATCGCCGAAAGAAGGGCTGTTTTGTCAGCATCCGTAATGAGACCGTCGCCGTTAACATCAGCACGGGCCACCTGCGCGGCTCCGACGCCCCAGTTCGAGAACTGTTTCAAACGCAGCCAATCGGCGGTATCCACCACGTTGTCGGCATTGAGATCAGCATTAGAATTGATCGCGCCGGCATGCAGCGAAACATCAAGTTTTTCAAAGACGCCGTCCTGGTTAAAATCGGCGCGTTCAAGCACTTCACGCGTCACTTTGTTGTAAATCGCCTCTTCGCCGTTGAAACCCGAAATGTACCCCTGATCCTGGATCTTCATGGCGTTGGCCGCATCAAGCGCGTCACGGTGGTCGACTTTACCATCGCTGTTGACGTCCTGATAAAAGGGCAGATTGGCTTCGAAATTCTGCACGTCGTCCTGGTCAAACGTCCCGTTCTTGTTGATGTCTGCAGCTTCAAGATCTTCCGGCTGAACCCGGTAATCCAGGCCCTGATGATCCGCCATGCGGTCATACAGATCAAGATCGGCCTGATTCACCTGGCCGTCCGCGTTAATGTCGTGTTTGACGTAATTCGCCATGGCCGAACGAAGATCGATCAGGTCGTTGTCATCGACCTTGCCGTCCTTGTTGACGTCCCAGACCGCCTGGTTAACCTTCGCATCATCCAGGCCGTAGGTTTCAAATTCCATAATCTCCTGCTGGCGGATCAGGTCACGAAGATCAAGAGTGCCGTTACCGTCGAGATCACGCATCTGACCGCCGCTGTCGCGGAACGAATTCGTAATCATATTCTGCAGCATCGAGGCATCGGAGCTCGTCACACGGTCGCGGATGTTCGTGCTGGATGTGGAACGGTTGATGTCCGCGTTGGCCAGCTCACCCGGATTTGGAATACCCATATTGGTCATCGCCGTCATCCGCGAGTTCAGGACTTCTCTGTCCGCGCTGGTCACTGAACCGTCGCCGTTCAAATCAAGACGGAGATTGTTCTGGTAGATCAGGTCATACAGGTCGCGGTCCTTGGCGTCGATATTGCCGTCGCGGTTCACGTCGCCGGCCATCTTTTCTTCTTCAGTCAGCTTGAGGTCGCTCGCGAACTTGATCATATCCATGCGGGAGCGGTCCTGATCGTCAACCTTGCCGTCATTATTCAAGTCGTAGAGGTTCTGAGTTTCACCGTTGTTATCCCACTGACGCGCAAGATCCTGCAGGATGCTGCGGTCAGCAAGATCGACCATACCGTCATTATTGATATCGGCCTGCATCATGTGCAGCGGGTTGATACCGGCGCCGAGATCGTAAAATTCTTTCGCCTTATCGAAGGCGGCGAGATCCTCGGTCAGGGACACCTTGCCATCGAAGTTCATATCGAGCTGATAGAGCGTATCCAGCGTCTTGCGGAGCTGGACAACGTCTTCTCCGTCAATCTTGCCGTTGTGGTCAAGATCAGCTGCCGCAAGTTCGCCGCTTGTCACGCCGATCTGGTTCTTGCGCACGACACCGCGAATCGCATCGACATCCTTGAAGTCGACTTTCTGGTCGTTGTTCACGTCGCCGTTGGCAACACCGGCCATCGATCCCTCAATAGCCTGCCAGTCAGACTCGTTCACAACCTGATCCCCGTTGACATCGGCTTTCATGTATTCGTTTTTCTGAACGATTTCGCCGCGGCGGTCCGCATCAAGAATCTTCTGCATCAGTTCGAGATCCTTCGCATCACCAACGCCGTCGCCGTTGATATCGATCTTGGATTTCGGAGCCGTCCCGGGCTGATCAACGCCGCCGACACCGCCGAAATCAAAACCTTCGCCGCCGCCGTCATACCCCATACCGCCGCCCGTGCCCATGCCCGGCATACCGCCGCCGCTGCCATACTGTCCTGAGTCTTCGCAGCCTTCCATGCCGGGATAGCAGAACTGCTGTTCTTTTTTGATGAGGCCGTTGTCTTCCATCGCCTTGCGCAGCGTATTGGCATCCTGGATGTCGAAACGGCCGTCGGCGTTGAGATCGAATTCCCCGCCCTGCTTGAGATCAATCTCGTTGATCGCGAAACGGCGCCCGTCGATCGTCACCGCAGGAGGAATCCCTGTGGAGACTTCATAGCGAACCTTGAGGTTGTCAAACTGGGCATCCGCGCGCAGGTTGGAGAGAGCCACATAGCCGCTGCCAAAATAATGGTCTGTGACTTCAAAAATCCGATTGTCGTTCAGGCTGATATTAAAGTGGCCCTCGCCGTCGCCCGTGATCTTGACCCGGTACATGGAAAGCTCGTCGAATGTGAACGGGAACGGGACTTCGTCGGCCAGCCGGTACTCGCGGCCGTTAATAACCTTGAAGACCGCAAGCGATACTTTGTCCCCGTTGCGGATCATGCGGAACGCGTAATGGTTCAGACGGTCCTGAGAGTTGAACAGAACCGACGCCTCCCACGTCTTGTTCAGATCGCTGTCATTAACCGGTGTCACCTGCTCCATTCCCATATCGAGTTCAACTTCAAAACTCCCCTCGGAACGGATCCCCGTGCTTCCGTAGGAACGCGCACTCTGGCGTTCGGCCTCAAGCATTTTGCCGCGGACAAACCATTTTCCGGACTCCGGTGTCCAGCCCTCGGGAGCCTGATCATTATTAAAATCAGCCGTCCGTTCACGCCATTCCATAAGAGCTGTGCTCTTCAGAATCTCGCCATCCGCCGTGACGAAGTCATAAACACGCTCATCCTTATTGCGCAGAATCTTGTAGAGTTCTTCACCGATAGCAATCACCTGATCATAAAGGTGCTCACTGCGTTTGGAATACTCTTCAACGAGGGTTACCGTGCCCGTGTACGTATTGACTGTAACGTCATAAGTCTCGCCGCGGATCTTGACCTTCTTGGAAACGGGGTTGCTTGTGTAACTTTCATGACCGTCAAAGAATGTATGGCTGCCATCAGCATTTTCACTGACATCGTAGCGGACGCCGTCAAGGCGGACGCGCTGGTCGGCCACGCGGGCGCTTCTGAGAAGTTCGCGGTTCATGATGAGGCGGCCCTGCTCGGGGTCAAAGGCAATCAGCAGATTCATGCCATCAATCAGAACCGTGTTGTTGGCCGGATTGACCCACTCTCCATTAATAAACAGTTCACCCGTTTCCGGATCATACTTCCAGTCGTAAGAAACATTTTTGCCGCCCTGCATGAAATTGATCGTACCGGCCGTAGATCCCGCCGTCATGTCGGAGCTTGAACGGTCGGTTTCCTGTTCAAGGTAGATACCGCCCTGTTCGTAGTCCGGATAGATATAGAACTTGGCACCCTCGAGCGTAACCTTGCCGATGGGTTTGGAGAAGGTTCCGTAGAAGCCGGTATCACCGCCGTAACCTTCGTCCAGCTTGCTGCTCTTAACTTCTTTACCTGTTTTCACATCAATAAATGTGAAGCTGCCGTCCAGATTTTCGATCACGTGAAAAGTGCCGTCCATGACGATCGGCGTATCGATCTGGGCATCCCCATCGCCGCCGCTGAAGCCCCCGTAACCTTCGGCTCCCGAGCCGAGGAACATGCCTCCGTACTGGCCGTAACCGCCGCCGGGGCCGTATTCAGAGAACGTGTCTGAGAGGCCGCGGTTGTAGCCCTGGCCGACGATCCGGATCACCTGATCCGCAACGACCTGGCTGATCGAGTGCGCTTCGACAAGCGAGATCTGCCCCTTGAACGGATCTTCATGAATTTCATAAACCGTCCCTTCAAGCGCAACACGCTTGGCATCGAGGTCAGAACGTTTTTCAAATCCAGGCTTGCGGAACGTGTACGTGCCGTCAAAGTTATTGATCACTTCATAAGCGATGCCCTCAACGCCGATCACCTGATCGGCCACACGGCGGCTGCGGTATGAAGCCTCGACAAGCGTGACACGCTTCGTCGCAGGATCACGATCGAGAAGAAACTTTGTACCATCGAGCGTTACGGTTTCATCGAATTCACTAACCGTTTCCTTGCCGTCCAGAGAACGGAAACGATAGCGATCGTGCGTTTCAAACATCACGTCATACTGCACGCCTGCAACCCTGATTACGAAATCCGCATGGTGCGTACTTTCGTGAGAGCGGTTGCCCTGCTCCTGCAGCCGGACCTTGCCCTGTTCAATGTACACGTCATAAACCTTGCCCTTGATCTCCACAATCTGGATATCCCGGTAAGCCTGATACTGCCCCTCGGATGAAGTAAACAGATAGGCGCCGGAAGGCAGAATCGAAACGACATAACGCATGCCGTCGAGAAGGATGGCCTGTTCCCCGATAATCTCGCTCGTGCGGCCATCCGCGTTGTTAAGGCGGATTTCTGAGGAACTTACAACTTCCTTATCGAGGTAATTAAGGATCTTGCCGACAAGCCCGACATCCTGTTCGTTCACAACGCCGTCTTCGTTGACGTCCTGGTAATTAGTCAGCGTCTGATCGAGGAACCGGACGTCGCGGTCATCCACACGGCCGTCATCGTTCACATCGGCTTCAGCGAGAAGTTTGGGATTCATCATGTCATAACGCTTCACTTCGTTGGACGTCTTCTGAAGCTCCAGAAGATCCATAAAATCGAAGTTGCCGTTACCATCGTAGTCAGCCTGGCCCTTCAGGCCGTTGTATCTGCGGATGGACTCATTAAGGACCGACTGGTCCTGGCCATTCGTCACGCCGTCACGATTGACGTCGGCACGCTGAATTTCAGAATCCGTCACGCCGAGCGCAAGCGCATCAATAATCTCCTGCATGCGCTTTTCGTCGTCGCCCGTCTTGCCGTTGCCGTTGACATCAAAGTTACGCAGCTTGCCGTCTTCACCGAAGAGCTTGGACATTTCATCAATGTCCTTCTGGCTGACCTGGCCGTCATTGTTTACGTCCATGCGGGCAAGAGCCTCAGGCTGCACATCGACACCCATCGCCTGAGCATCGCGGATCTTGCCGATGACCTCGTCGAAGAACGCGAGGTCATTTTCGTCCGTCACGCGGTCGCGGTTGATGTCATAGCGGTTCTGCACCACCTGGTTAAGTGCGTTAGCATCGCGGAAGTTGATGTCTTTGTCCTTGTTGACATCAAACTTCAGGAAGTCCGACGCCGTGTAGAGACCGTCCCCGTTGTGATCCTGGACCTGGCCGTCCTTGATGTAATTGATAATTTTCTCAAGCGATTTGACGTCCTGGTTGTCGACCATGCCGTCCTGATTAACATCCTTGAAGTGGCTCGCCAGACGCGTCAGCTCATTGGAATCTTCTTCGTCAAACTCACCGTCCCCGTTCATGTCGGCGCGGTTCACAACCTGCGGGTGGTGGAGCTTGCGTTTATCCTGTTCAGAGATGTCATAGACCTTGTCGCCGACACGGACCTTGCCGCTGGAATCGGCGTAATACTGATGTTCGCCGTCATCCAGGTAGAAACTTTGATCGCTTTCATTTCGGCCGACCGTGTACTCCTTACCATCCAGAAGAATCTTGAAATCCTTGTCCGAGTAAAACTTCGTCGTCGCTTCCACAAGGCGGATCTCACGGGTATCTTCATCCTCAAAGATACGGTACTTGCCAATCGGCAGGTTTACGACAGGAACCGGAGCGCCGTCGATGTTTTCAAGCTCACTCGGGTACTTGACTTCAGTTTCACCGTCAGTGATTTCGTAAGTGCCGTTTTCGAGTCGCAGAATCCAGTAGTCATGGCCTTCAATCGTAATGACATCGTGGCCGCGATTGACGCTCGCCGCGGTCGGCACTGTCAGCGTCCAGCGGCCGCTGATCGCATCCTTCCTGACCTCAGCCTGAATATCACCGAGCCAGATACGGCCGGAATCCTTGTCGCTGACATAGGAGTGAATACCATCCGTCAGTTCTACGCTGCCGTCTGCGTTCGGGATCACTTCGTAAAGTGTTCCATTCACATAGAGTACTTCGTTGGAAATACTGCGGCTGCTCTCGACGCCCGCCAGGTGCAGACGGATCTGCGCCTGAAGCACTTCAATGTTATAAAGAGCTCCATCGATCTGAACCTGGCCGGTCCCGATATCGCTCGTGAAGACCTTTTTGTCAGACAAGCGCGTGAAGACGTAGCCGCCAGCCTGCTGGTCAACAAGGTAAACCTGATCACGGAGACGAATGACTTCATAGGCAATCGTCTGGCTGGAGCGGGCAATCTTCTTCAGCTGATAGAGCCCGTTGACTTTCTGAAGCTCATAGCCGCCGTCGCGGATTGTCACGCGAAGGTTATTGGGATCACTGAGGAACGATTCGCCCGTCTGCGGATTCTCAAAAGCGACACGGCCTTCAGCGGTTTCGCGGACCAGCCAGTTCTGTCCGTCGAGTTCAACTGAGTGCAGATACTCCTGATTCGGCTCCATCAGGGAGACCGTATCGCCCTGACGTGTAATTCTGTAGGGACGGTTATCGATCAGCACTTCCGAACCGTTCAAAGAGCTCTTGAAGGTATTCTTGCCGTCCGTAAAAATAACCTGACTATTGTTAAAGCTGTACGACAGCTTGCGTCCCGCAATATTAAGTGCCGGCGTCCCGAGTGTTTCGGCCGTCTCGTGCTCTTCGATGAAACGCACATCCCCGTTGGCATCCAGGATAACGTCATAGCGTTTGCCCTTCACGGAAATCTTGCCTGACTTCGCGTCGCTCTTGTAAACAAGAGTTTCCTTCACGAGCGGCACACCTTCATCGGATTCGATGAACTGGAAGCCGCCTTCCGGCAGAACATCGATAAAAAACTTTTTGCCGGCGATCACGATCGAATCACGGGCGGCATCGCTTGTGTAAACATTGTTATAAGTGTCTTTAAGCGTCAGGCGGCCGTCCGCTTCTTCGGTAATCGTGAAAACAACGCTCTGGGAGTATCCGCCCATTCCCATGCCATGTTCACCATCATCATAGTCAAAAGTCGTCGTAATCTTGACACGCAGAGTATCCCGGACTTCCATGGTGCTCTTGAACGCGATCATCATGTCGGGATCTTCAGCAACCGTGTAAGTGCGCTGATTGAATTCCAGAGTCCCTCCGACAGAGGTTTCGCGCTTTGTCGTACCATCGGTCACTTCGTAGACATCGGTCGTACCCGCCTTGAGACCGTAGCGGTAGTAATTCTTTTCAAGCATCATCACGTCGCCGCTGACATCCACGCCGTCTGGGACCGCTCCAGACTGAAGCGCAAGCTGGAAATTGGGGATATCGGGTCTCAGAAGCCCCGTCAAGTTATAGCGGACACCGCGGATCGCAATCCAGGTCTGGGCATCTTCCCGCTGGCTGTGATAAACAAGCTGCCGTTCCGTATCGTTGACATTCAGAACGTAATACCCCGTCTCACTGTCAAGCGTGACGGTGTAGGCCATCGTCAGATTGCCGACAGTCAGCGTGCGGTTTTCCTGGCTCTGGCTGACGAAATCACGGGTCGTGAGCTTCAGTGTTTCCAGAGTAGAGCCTTCGAGAGCATAAACGTGATTGCCAAGCTGAATGGCGTCTTTGCCCGCATAGAACAGGAAGTTCTGCGGAGCCATCGTCAGAGCATGGTTCTCGGTATCATAGGTCACCTGATACTGAACCTTGCCTTCCCACGGATACTGGAAAGTCACAGCGCCCGTTCCCTGGAACACGCGGGGATCATCTTCGCCGCCTCCGGGGCCGTAATATCCGCCGCCCTGACCCGGATCATTCGGCATCGTTTCGCCCTCTTTCCAGATCTTGAACGTCCATGTGTCATTTGAACAGTAGTAGCAGTTTGAATCGCCAAGTTTGTACTGCCACAGGTAGGTAATGCCGTCAGCGCCGACAAAACTGCCGGATTCACGGGCCCATTCCGATCCGCCCATCCCCTCGTAGCCATAATCGTCACCGCCAGCCGTGCCCGATTCAATCGTATCAGCCTCATCCGCAACCGCGTAATCCGTGAGGATCCACTTATTGGTCGTGACTTTCGTGAGATCATCGAACGAGAAGTACCCATCGCCCTCATCCTTGACCAGATAAATATCACCGGCAAATTCCATAAGTTTGCCGTTGGCGAGAATGCTCTGGTTGACGTTCGTCAGTGTCCAGTGGCCGGAGCCGTCTTTGGCTGTGTCCCAGAGATGACCGTCAAACAAAAGCTTCTTGTTGACCGGGTTACTCCGGACTTCCAGATTCTCACCTTTAACCGTAATTGTGCCGTCGCCATTTTCACGGATCTCATAGGTTTTTCCCTTGTACTGGAAAAGGCTGGTCTGGCGTTCGGAAATCGCCGGACGCCACGTTCCGTGCGTCCAGATATCGGCACTGAGCTGCACCGAGCCGTCCGCCTGCTTCTTGACCCAGTATTCCTGACCGCCGAGATCGACAAGCTGATGCGCGAGATAAACGTTCTTTTCGAAGAAGAGCGGTTTGCCGTCTTCGCCCATGAAAATTTCGTAAGTAACGCCCGCGACCGTAATTTCAGTGCGTTCCTTATTTGAGAAGAACGCGGGATTCACACCGTCCCAGACGCGCAGACGGCCGTCGGCTTCCGTAAATACCGCATACTTGACGCCATTGAGCATCATCTGGTCCGCCGAGCCGGCGCTGAAGGAACGCACAAGGCCAATTTTGCCGCTGCCCTGATCCTCGATCACATATTCCTTGCGGCGAAGCGTTACCGTGTCACCGATCGTACCTGTAACCGTTGTTGAACCCGTGGAAATTTCATAAACGTTGGGCGTGCCGTCCTTCAGCTTCACCGTGTAGTAGTCGCCTTCATTGTCGATCACGGCGCCGGAATTGAGCGCAGAGCGGACGCTGCCGGAAACGGGCTCCAGCGTAAAGTTCGGCTGCGAGGTTTCGCCGGTCCAGTAGTTGTATTCGCCGCCAAGGGTACCGACAATGCGGTATTCCATGTTCTTGACGCGAATGCGCTTTTCCTGCTTGCCGGCAACGGTCACGGTGTAGCTTTCGCTGACATAACCGGTATTGTCCGTCATCTCAAGAACGCGCTCGGTCATGCCGTAACCGTGGCCTTCCTCATCATCTGGATTGCGTTCAACGATGCGCCACGTATTGGTCTCATCGCCAAGGAAGATCTGTGTCGCATTCATACCGGCCCAGTCAAGCGACTTGATTTCAAGAGTGCCGACAGAATTGCCGCGGACCGCGTACCAGTTGTTTCCGATCTTGATGACATCATTACCCTGATAAACGAGGACCTTCTCAGGCGTCATGGTCAGAGTAAACGTCGCCGGATTAAACGCAACGTTGTAGCGGACAAGATCCGACATCGTGTACTTCTTGGTGAACGAAGCTGGCGGCGTCCCCTGGCCTTCCTGCGTATACACGTTCGTGCCGTCCGCTTTCGACAGCGTGAATTTCCATGTCTGCTGGGATTCACCATAGCCGTAGCTCTGAACCGAAATTTCGTAGCTCCAGATGTAATTTTCACTATTGAGGCCGTCAAGCGTCACAGTGAAATCGCCCGTCACCTTCTTGGGTTTCAGCGTCACTTTCTTCAGGACCTCATCGTAGCTGACAAGGTAGGTCACAGGACCGATATCAAAGGTCTTGCCGAAAACAGACGGAAGCTCATACCAGCCGGTCTGTTCATAGAAATCAGCGCCGTCAGACTTCTTCATGCGGAACGTCCACTGCTCGCCCACCTTCACATACGACCAGTCGTACGTCGAGGGACCCGACGTGAAGTGCCCGATCGTACCCGCAGGCGTCAGCGTGACCGTGCGCGTGGCCGGCACATAACCAATCGTGAACGGGTAAAGATCATTCAGGAAGACCGGCGTTGAGAACGTCGGCGAGGCGCCGTAACCTGTCGCGCGGTAAACCTGTTTGGCCGCCTCATCACGGATTTCAAAGGTCCAGGAGCTTCCCGTCGGATTCGAATAGCTCCATGTGTAGGTCTTGCCTGCCGGTCCGGGGAATGTGCCGACAACAGCATAATGTTCAAAGGTGATCTTCTTGGTCGTCGTGTTGTAGGAGACCGTGTACTGAATACCGTTCATCGTAAAGATTTTTGTGAACTTCGCGGGCACAGACCAGCTGCCGCTTTCAAAGTAGGTGTTGGCGCCATCGGCATCACTCATCGCGAACTTCCAGCGCGACGTCCCGCCGTCGGTATAGGCGATGTAAACCCAATTGTAGGTCTTCCCGTCCGTGCCTGTGAAGGTAGCGCCGATACCCGCGGGCGTCAGCGTGAAGCGGTTCAGCGAGCGGTCAAGCGCAAGCGCGTAGGCCTTGCCGCCGAACACAACGGGTTCGCTAAGGTCCGGTGCCGCGCCGCTGCCGGAGCGCGTGTAAACAACCGCAGCAGCATCGTTCAGGATCTTGAAGCTCCAGTTTGCGCCGTCAAACTGGTAATTCCAGCTGTACGTCTTGCCGTTCTCCTGAAACGTCCCGCTCTGGGCCGCTTTGGCGAGCGTCAGCTGCTTGGTCGCCGGGTTGAAATCGATCGCATAGTTTTCGCCGTTGATCTTGTAAATCGCCGCGAGCGTGGCGGGCGGAAGATTCGTGCCTTTGAACTGCTGAACGAGCGTGCCGTCGGCTTTCTTGATTTCAAAGCGCCAGAGCCATGTTCCGCGCTCCATGTAACGGGCGTAAGACCACTGATAAACGCCATCAGGACCGTTAACGGTTCCCATGCTGCCCGTGCTGTCGAGCGTCAGCGTCTTGGAGGTCACGTTAAAGGACGGCAGGTAATACTTGAAGTCATGCACAAACAGGCCGTCAAAGCTCGGAGTGGAACCGGTTCCCTGATTTTGATAAACCGGCGGCCACAGGCGGATCGACTGGGCGGCTGAACGGAAATTCGCCTGAGTGCCCACCGCCGTGCCCGCCCAGTTAACAGGCTGAGCTTCGACCTGAATCGTTCCAAGCGGATCTGTGTACTCAAGACGGATGGCATAGCCGCGGTAAACGTTTCCGACAAGCTGCCCGTTCACATAGACGGCATTCTGACCCCAGTTGGAAGCGGCTTCTCCGTCATCCGGATATTTCGGACCGCCGCGAAAACCGTAGACAACAAACCATTTGCGGGTATTGACATCATATCCCTCTTCAACAACGTACAGTTCCAGCGGCTGGCCCGTGCCGATCTGATTGGCAGGGGTCGGATTCGTGGCCGTCGAAAGTCCGATCTTGCCCGCAGGATCAACGGCCGTTTCCGTATCCGGACGGTCCACGGTCATCTTCCAGGCATTTCCGGTCGCGTTATCATAGCGCCAGTTGTAGGTGTTTCCATTGACGCTGTACGAACCTGTGATCAGCGTCGCTTTCAGCGTGAGCGCCTTGGTCGCCTTGTTGTAGCGCACTTCGTAGGTGCTGCCGTTGAAGGAATACCGCAGCGTGAACGGATCGGGAATCGTCGTCCCTGTACCTGACTGCTCATAACGTCCCGTGCCGTCCTTCTTGGAAATGACAAACTGCCACTTCGTCTGGCTGTTCTCGACCCAGCTGACATAGGTCCATTCATAATCATCCGGACCGGTCAGCGTGAACGGGCCCCGGAACGAACCCGCGTCGCCCGTCGTGTTGAAACCAAGTGCGTAGGTGTCCGGATTGTAAGTCAGCGTATACGCGCGGCCGCCCATAATATAAGGCGCCGTAAAGACCGGAGCCGTGCCGGTACCGGTCTTTGTGTAGACGTTCGTGCCGTCATCACGCTCAATTCGGAAAGACCAGGCATTGCCCGTCGCGTTGTCATAGGTCCAGCGGTACAGACGGCCATCCGGTCCTTCAAAAGATCCGACGGTCCCCGGAGGCGTCAGAGTCAGGCGCTTCAGGACTGAATCATAGAAGACAACATAAGGGTCGCCGCCCATGCGGAACATCGTGTCAAACTTCGCGGGAGGCGTGCCGTCACCGGACTTGATGTACTGGTTGGAACCGTCCGTACGGCTCATGACGAGCTTCCACTTGTTGGTCGAGTTCTCGGTCCACTGAACAAGGAACCATTCGTAGTCGGCATTGTCTACGCCGCGGAAGACCTTCGTCGGTCCTGCGGGCGCAAGCGTCAGAACACCATCTGTCTCATTATAATTGAAGGTAAACGCGCGTGTGCGGACCATCATCGGCATGGACGGGTTGATTCCCGCCGTAATCCAGCCGGACTGCTTATAGACTTCAGCGCCGCCCGTCTTGACGGAAAGCGTCCATTCGTCTTCATAACGGTTTTCAGGGTAACCGCGCCACTTGTTGACCTTCGTAACTTCCCAGGTGTAAACCGTTCCGTAGGGATCCTGGAACGATCCAGCCTGCGCGACCGGCGCCAGATTCACCTTCTTGTCGGTTTTGTTGTAAGCAACTTTGTAGGCGACGGCACCAAGCGTGTAGATCGTATCGAAGACTGCGGGAACGCCTTCTTCATAAGTATCTTCGTCGGTATAGACAAAGATGTTCGTGCCGTCGGTTTTGCGCATCGTGAAGATAAACTTGGTTTGCTGGCCGCCATACTGGCTCTGAACCGTGTATTCAAGGAACGACCAGCGGTAAGTGCCCTGAGAAGCGGTTGTAAATTCGCCGCTCTGACCCGCGCGGGCAGCGACGAGGCGTCCCGTGTCTACTGTGTAGGTAAGCCGATACAGGCGTCCATCTTTCAGGACCATCGGATTTTTAAATTCAGGCGCGGTTCCGGACGTTGTCTGCGCCGTGTACTGATACACTTCCTGATTCAGGGCATCCTTCACGGAGAGGACCCAATTTGTAGGATCCCATGAGTTCTGGCCGGCGGTTTCCGTCAGTGTCCACGTATAGGCCGCTCCATCTTCGCCCGTGAAAGCACCCTTTACGGGAGCCGTCTTCATACGCGTATTGCGCGTCTGGCGATTGTAGGTCACCTTGTAGGAATCCGTTCCGATCGTGAAGGAACCGTCGACAACGATCAGGTTCGGATCCCCTTCAAACTCGTAGCCGCCGGGGACAGGCCCGTTATCAGCGAGGACCGTTGCACCCTGCGGATTGCGGATCATATAGGCCCAGTTCGTTGTTGAACCATACTGCCCCTGAACCTCGTACTCAAAGTAAATCGTGCTGTAGGTTACCGCTGGCGTTCCCGCATCAAAGGTGCCGGTAACTCGCGTCATCGGCATAAACTTCATGTTGCCGGATCCCATCCACTGGAACGTGTATCCGTAGAAAGGATTCTCGGCGCCGTCCTTCAACAACCAGGAAGGAAGCGTGCCGCCGCCGTATTCAGCGTAATAGCTGTAGACAGAATTTCCCGTCTCAACACTGATAATGTCGAACGTTGTCGGAAGAGGTTCATACGTTTCAGGATCATAGCCGCCCGCGTCATAGGTCCAGATGTACTGCTTACCGTCGGCCGCCGTAATCTGAGCTTCATAACGCGTGCCGCCAAGAAGCGTCCCGGTGCTCGTCACGTCACCGTCACGGCCGGAGGTACCCTCAATATTGAGCCACGCCGGAACCGGATCACTTGTAATGGAGCCGGCCGAGGCATCCGCGCCGGTCGAGCTGTACGGAAGATTAATGTTCAGGCTCTCAATATTCGTCTGAGAAATGATCGCCGAAAGCACCGCGCCTGTGGAATTCGCTCCGGCATGCGCCGCCGCCGCACCTGTTCCTTCAAAATCAGCAGCGCTCGTGCCGGTGGAATTCGCGCCAGCGTAGGTCACATCCGCGCCCGCCTGAACCGCGATCGTGCGGGACGTCGGGCTGTTGAGCGGATCTCCTGTCACGGTCAACGTCAGTTTCTGAAGCTTCGTTTCGTAATTCAGACTGTACTGCGTATCGCCGATCGTATAGCGTCCATCGAGAACGGGTACAGAACCGGCAGAAGGACCGCGCGTGTAAGGATTGAGTCCGCCCTGTTCGGAAAGACTAAAGGACGAATTCGTGCCGTCATAGCTGTAGGTCCAGTTGTACGTCTTGGAATTGGCCGAGAACGATCCGAGCTGCGACGCTTCGGAGAAACGCATCTTGTTGGAAGCCGGATCATAGTTAATCGCGTAATTGACCGAGTTCACGGTGTAGAGCCCCTGGAAGACCGCGGGAACCGGCATATCACCGGATTTCGAAAACACGTTTGTGCCATCGCTCTTGCGCAGGATGAACTTCCACTTCGTGTTGTTGTCGTAAGCCGCGTAAGACCACTGAAAGTACTGTGAAGCCGGTCCGTAAAAGGCACCCGTCTGACCCTGCGCCGCCAGCGTCAAGCGCTTCGCCGGCTGACCTTCCGTCAGTGTGCTGAGGCTGAGTTTATAGATCTGGTACCCAAGGATCACGGGCTCCGTCAGGTCAGCGGTCGTGCCGCTTCCCGACTTCGTGTAAACAACCTGCGACGTATTCCGGTCGCGGATTTCAATCTGCCACGTGTTCCCGCCCGGTTCCGAATACTTCCAGTCATAATAACGGTCAATGTTGTAGAAGCTGCCTGAAATACCCTGAGGTTTCAGCGTCAGCCGGGTCTGGCCCGCATTGTACTGAATCTGGTAGGACGTCCCGTTGGATGTATACATGGCCGGCAGAATTTCCGTCGGAATCGTTCCCGTGCCCTGCTGCTCGTAGACATCTGTACCATCCGTCTTGCGGATCTGAAGCTTCCAGTAGCTCGTGCCGCTCACGCTCCACGTCATTATCGACCACTTGTAATTGTTCGGGCTGATCGAGAAGGTGCCGACCTTGCCGGCGCGCTGCGCCTGCAGAACAAGCGAACCCGGATTGTAGGTCAGGTTAAAGGCATCGCCGTTGGCAAAGAACGGAACGTTGAAGACCGGCGGATGAGACAGGCCGCTCAGCGTGTAGACCGTCGTGCCGCCCTGCTTGATCGTCATGACTCCGGCATTTCCGCCGTCAGCGTTTTCATAGGTCCAGTTGTAGGCCGTCGAACCCACTGTCAGCGTACCGTCCGCCGTCAGGGAATCCATCAGAAGACGACCGTTAACGCCCGTCGACGGAGCGAAGCCGACCGTGTAGGCCTTACCGCCTACCGTGTAAGCGGGCGCGAAGCGAGCCGGAGGCGTCCCCGTACCAGTCTGCTTCGGATAGACGTTGGTTCCGTCGGCTTCCGCCATACCGAACGCCCAGTAATTCGTCATGTTTTTCGTCCACGAAACATAGGTGAACTCAACCGTCTTGCCGTTCTGCGAAAACGTCAGCGTCTTGCCGGTCGGGGTAAACGTCATGCTCTTTGTCGAAGCGCTGTAGCTGATGTCATAAGCCCTGCCGCCCATAATCCAGTGCGCTGGCAGCGCCTGATCACCGGCTCCCGTCGTGCCATTCTCCGAATAAACGGTCTGCTGCTCGGGATCTTTGATCGTGAAAGTCCAGTTGCTGCCGACAATGCTGTAGGCCCAGCGGTAAACCTTGCCGTCGTAACCCGTCACATCGCCGTAGGCATCCGTCGAATTGAGCGTGACCTTGTTGAGCGCCTTGTCGTAAGTGACTTTATAATTGACACCGCCGTTCTCGTAAGCCGTGCCGAACTCAGCCGGCAGAGGCAGCACACCCGTGACCTTGTAACTCGTGCCATCCGCCTTCTGCAGGTTGAACTGATACTTGTTCTGGGAACTTTCAACATATTCGACATAGGACCATTTGTAGTTCGTGCCGCCGATATCGATCAATCCCTTCTTCGCGCTGGCCGGACGATTCAGTGACAGTATCGACGTGCCTGTATTGTAGGACAGCTGGTAAGCGAACTGATTGTCGATCACAACCGGAATACTGAGGTTCGGCGCCGTTCCCGAAATCGAAGGCGATGTGTAAACGGTCGTCCCGCCCTTCTTGATTACAATCTGGCTGCTTCCGGCCGTGTAGATATATTCCCAGGTGTACTCCTGGTTGTCGGCCGCCGTAAAGGATCCCGTAATCGCACCGGCCTTCGTCAGCGTCATCACCTTGGTCGAAAGGTTGATCGAAACCGCATACGTGTTGGGGGCAATCGTGTAATTACCGGGATTAGCCGATGACGCGCCGTAGTCCAGATACTGATCCTGAACCTGGAACACATTCGTTCCATCCTGTTTCTGCACACGGAAGTCATAGTAAACTTCGCCCCACTCTTCGCGTGAAATGTAGAACCATTCATAAGTTTCCGCGGGTTCGCCAGCCGAGAACGAGCCGTGGATTCCCACGGGATCCAGAACAAGATCATCTCCGCTCATCGACACGCTGTAGGCATACATGCGGTTGGGAAGTTTCCACGGAGACGTCCCGCCCCATCCGCCGCCCGAGTACACGACATTGGAGCCGCTGTCATAAATGGTGTAGTAAGTACCCATCCAGTCCTGCGTCATCGTCCATGTATAATCTTGGCTGTCCGCGCCGGCAAAAGAACCATTGCAGGTCTTCGGTTCCATCATTCCATCGCCCGAACAGCTTCCCGGGCTCGTCGTATTCGCGGGCCCGACACCCCCCTGACCGTAGTCCTGCCCATTGGACGGAATCGGAGCGTTTGCCGAGGGGCTCGTTAAATTACCGTGCGCGGCATCCGCACCGGTCGCAGTCTTGGAAGAGTTCAGATTATTGCTCGTCGAGGGCGCTCCGGAGGCCGTGCCCGCGTCCTGGGTTAGGACTTCACGGGACGTTCCGCTGCCGCTGAGAGGACCGTCACCCGGATTGCCTCCATAATAATTGAGATCGCTTCCCGGGTAGCCGTCGCTGGGGCCCGCCGCATAGGAGGCCGCGGATCCGGTATTCGTAAACTCGGGTTTCGTCGAAGTGTTCGTGATCGGCGCGCCGGTCGGCACAAGGGTGAAACTATGAAGCTTGATGTCGTAGCTGAGCGAGAACGGTTTACCGGCAATCGTATAAGTCTGGGCAATCGAAGGAACGGGGCCGCTGCCCGACGCGGTAAGCGGATTCGCTCCGCCCTGTTCACTCAGGCTGAAGTTCCAGCCGCTTCCCGAGTAGTTGTAGGACCAGACGTAGGTCTTGGTGTCGGATCCGGTAAAGCTGCCGTTCTGCGCGGCTTCGAAGACACGAAGAACGGAAGCGCCTTCTTCATAACGGAGCCCGTAATTGATACCGCCGAGATTCACAAGCCCCGTAAGAAGTTCGGGAACGCTGTCCGTACCATTCACAACATGACTGAAAACAGAATCGTTTTTAGAGAGCACCAAACGCCACTGGTTCACGCCGTCGTTATAGCGGATAAAGGCCCATGTGTAAGCGCCGTCCGGACCGGCGTAGGTCCCCTGTTTTACACCGGGCGCCTGGGTCAGCGTCAAAGCTTTCGACGTCAGATCAAGCTGAACATTATAGAAGCGGGCGGCTTCGTTAAACGGAAGCGTGATCACCGGAGTTTTACCCGTGCCTGAGGCTGCATAAACTTCAGCGGCATCGGACGCGCGGACCACGCGAAGGGTCCAGTTGTTACCCGTCGTATTTTCATAAAACCAGTTGTAGGTACGTCCGCCGAGATCAAACGCGCCGGACACCGCCTGCGCTTTGAAGGTCAGTTTGGAATCAGCCGCCGTGTAATGCAGCGAATAAGGAACACCGCCGAAGACTGCGTGAGCATCAAACACCGCAGGCACTTCTCCGCTGCCGCGCTGTTCGAAGGGCTGAGTGCCGTCGGCACGGGTCATCACAAATTTCCACTTGGAAGCACCGTCTTCCGTCCACGTCGCGAGGCTCCAGACGTAAGATTCGCTGTCAGGACCCGAAAGAGTTCCCGTAGTTCCCGCCGCGGTAAGCGCAATCGAACGGGTTTCAGTGTTATAAACCATGTTATAGGCCTTCGCGCCAATGAAGACCGGTTCCGAGGTTACCGGAGGACGGCTGTTTGAACCAAAAGTGTAAACGGCTGCCTGGCCGGGCAGGCCGACAGTCATCTTCCAAAGAGGCCCTGTGGCAACATTAAGAGCGGCGCTCGGATTCAGGTAGAGGTTTCCGTAATAATGCACAGGCTGGGCCGTTACAACCAGATCGCCGAGACCCGCCGCGTACTCCAGTCGGAACGCTTCGTTTTTGTTGATCTGCGCAACTTCGACGCCATTCACAAAAATGGCTGTCTTGGACCACCACCCGTCATTGGGACCCCCGTTAAATTTAAACTCGGTGAACCCCTGGCCCTGGGACACCACTTCAACGCGAAGGTCGCCGCCCGTACCGATCGTCCCTGTATTAGCGCCTGTGTTTTTGAACACGGGCGCGGGAACAGGTTCGGACGGATCGAGAAGACCGTCGAGATTCCAGACAAAATTCTGTGCATCGAGCAGAATGTCTCCGGTGACACGCGGCGGTACCAGACTCAAGCGGTCAAGCGCCTGGTTGTAAGTCACCTTGTAAGTCACGCGTCCAAGCGTCATTCCTGTCTGAAAGCCTGAAGGCACGCTTCCCGTCCCCGCCTGATCGAACACGTTTGCGCCGTCGGAAACCCGGTAAGTGACAATTCTCCAGTTCGTGGTGCTGTTCTCGGTCCAGGAAGCAAACACCCATTCGTAGGACTGGCCGTCCGGCCCCGTGAACTGGCGGCTGAGAGCGGCGGGCACAAGCGTCAGCTTGCGGTTGAGATTTTCAACCTGTAGACGGTAGGCCTTGCCCAGGATAAAGAAAGGCTTCGTAATCGAAGGATCGTCCGTGTTCGTGCCTGACTGCTGGAAGCGGAGCGTTTCGCCTTCATAGACACGGAATTCCCACTGGTTGGCGGCCTTGCGCTCAAAGACCCACTGGTAAGTCTTGTTGTCTGTACCTGCGAAAGAACCGCGGTCAATCATCGGACGGAGCTTGAGGTCGCCCGAATCGCGGGTGAAATGAACGGAGTAAGATTCCGTGCCGGCATTGAAGACCTGTGAAAATTTAACCGCCGGAGGCACGAGACCCGATTCGGTGTACCCCTGCGTACCATCGGTTTTTTCAATCTTGAAGAAGAACTTGTTTTGCGAAGATTCGACGTATTCGACGTAGCTGAAGCGGAAATCACCCTGGCCGGGAATCGTCATCGTTCCGGTTTTACCGGCGGCCGTCAGCTGCAGAGTCGTCGAACCGTGGGTATAGCGGACCGTATACGGGAAACTGCTCCCGAAGAACGGTTTTACGAAATTAGCGCCGGCCGTAACACCCGCTTTGCTTTCATTGTAAACCGTGGCATTCGTATCATCCTTGATCTGAAGGTTGCACGTGTCCGTACCCGCCGTGTAATTGCAGATCCAGGTGTAGGTCTTGCCATTGGCATCCTGGAAGGTGCCGTTCGTGTTTGTCACATTGGCGTGTGAAGCCGCTGCTCCGGTGGTGCTGACAACCGTATTAGCCGTGGCTGCGGTAATCGAATCACTGGAACCGAGAATCCTGTCAGAGACAATCGTGTCCAGTACCGACCCGGTATCCTGAATACCCGGATAGGAGGCCACAGCCCCCTGAGACGGAATATCCGCAGCGCTGGTGCCCGCACTGGGAATGTCGGGATAGGTCGCATCAGTTCCCGTAGCCGTGTGATTCGTATTCCCGCTGTCGCTATTAATCGGGGATCCGGAAACCGTTGAGCCTGCAGGATCCATCGTGGCCGGCTGATTGTTCGACTGGTTCGTAATCGGATTGCGGGTGGTTGTATCTTCCCCGCCCTGGATATCACCGGCCGGAGAGGAATCCGTCACAACCGACGTATCGACGGCCGAACCGCTCTTGTAGAGACGGCCGTGATCGCGCAGGATAAACTGATTGCCCTGCTGCTCAACAATAAACAGATCACCGTTAAAGTTAATGACGGGTTCAAGAACCGGCGTGCTGTGAATGCGGCCCGTGAACACATAGCGGCCTTCGGCATTTTTCTGAATGACGTAAAGCTGAGCGCCGACCGTGATCGTCGCATCCGGGCTGAAAACAGTCGAAGTCCAGGGGCCGTCCGTGCCGTCCAGACGGATCGAGGTATTGGCATTGACCGTAATTTCATAAAGCTTTTCGCCGAGTTCAATAGCCATTTTCTCTACGCCCTGTGAAATGATCGGGTGATTTCCGATGATCAGTTCCTTCAGGGTTTCACTCCACACTACGGAATAGGTTCCGCTAGGCAGCGTGACATTACCCGCGGCTGACAGATAGTTCTGATTCACATTATCAAGATTTACGAAACGCCAGTTCTGGCCTTCCGCCTTGACACGGTAATTGACACTGCCAAGACGGATCACGAGATCTCCCGTCTTGACACTCTCAATATGAACCTCTTCAAGGGTCAACGCATCTGCTTCTGTTCCGAAGACCTTGTACTTTACGCCCTTGAGCGTGACTTCCAAAACGCCCTGGACATCTGCCGAAAACACTTCAGCACCTTCGGCATCAAAGAAGCGGAAACGTCCGTCAGCTTCCTTCGTGATGCTCCAGTAATGATCACCGATGAAAACAAAAGAATCTTCCTGCGCCGTGCTTGATTCAGCCGGGTTGGACGGATCGACAAACGCGTGGGTTCCGCTCACGCGGGCAATACCGACAGCGCCGTCCTCACGGCGGCTGACCTGATAAAGAACGCCGTCGTGGGTAAAGCGTCCGTCCGCGTCCGGCGTAATCACGGAGGCTTCGAGACGGAACGTGGCCTGCTCGCCCGCTGTTTCAACTTCATACATTTTTCCGCCGAGTTCAATCACGACAGCATTCGATGCCGTCACGCGGCTTACAGCACGGCCGCTGACACCCATGATCTCTTCAAGCATACCGAGATCAGCCGCATCAACCTTGCCATCGCGGTTCACGTCCGCCGCGCGGTTGTAAGAGGCATCAGCAAAGATGAATTTTTTAACTTCGAGCGATGAGCCGACCGAAAGCGGCTTGTCAGAAAGATCCGGCACCTGGCCGCGGATTTCCCGGTTACCGTCTCCATAAGGATCGCTGACGACGAAGTAAATGCGGTGCTTGCCCGCTGTCAGGAAAAGATTCGTCTTCATTTCCGTAAACTCACGCAGTGTCGAATCGAAATCGAACTGGGCTTCCCGAATATATTTGTCATCGACATAGATATCTACTTCGAGCTTCCAGTTCTGAATGGCCTGGAAGAAATTGCGGGCCTCAAGGCCAGTGGAGTAGTAACCGTCCTCGGACACTTCGACGTCAAAGGCAATCGGCATGCGGTCGCCAAGAACGACGAGCGAATCCTCGGTCTTGAAACCCGCCAGCGTGTCATTGCGAACTTCGCCCTCACCGCTGGAACCGCCCATACCCGGCATTCCGAATTCGCCGCCGTAAGAACCGCCGCCCCAGTAGCCACCCGGAATGTAGAAGTTGTCCGGCTCTTCTCCGTACTGGAAAACATTGCCTGTCGTAATGACATTGCGGCCGGACTGAGTAAAGTTGGCCGAACCCATGTACTGCGCGAGCAGTGCGGCATCCTGGGCATCAATGATGCCGTCCTGGTTGATGTCGCCCGGGATCGACTCGATCAGTTCATAACGTCCGCTCAGGTTCATTTCAATACGGTACGTCATGCCGCCGACGGTCAGCAGAGCGTCTCCATCGATCTCTTCACTCGTCCAGACCTCAGTGCCGTCCGTGAGGGTGTAACGGTTTTCACCCCGGAAGCTCAGGTAATAGGTCTTTTCGGTAATCACGATACGCTGATACTCATTTGTGTCGTTGAAGTTTTCCTGGAAGGCCTCAAGGTCATAGCTGTTGATCTGGGTCTCATCCTGGTCAGAGCCGACGCGCATGGTGACATCCACGCGGGAACGCGAACGGTCGTTCTGGCTGCGCTCAAGCACTTCGCTGACGCTCGAATGGCGGGCGCCCTTGCGTCCGACGAACACCCAGGTGTCACCCGAAGCGATATTTCTAAGATCCGCAGCACCCAGAGCTTCGAATGCGCGGAAAAGCGTATTTTCATCACCGTAGCTGTAAGGAGCTCCGCGGAACGTGGCAGCAACGACCATGCGCCCTTCCGGCATCGCGGTCACCATATCAAGAAAATCTGACGCCGGATTGCGCCAGTCGCCGGTCACGCCGGTCTTGATCACCTCACCGGTTTTCTCGTCGACAACGGCGTACACGATGACCGGTTCCGTTCCGCTGTACCCAAAACCAGCTTCCGTGCGGGAAATCTGGTAGGTTTGGCCTCCGATCTTCATCGTCACAAAAGAATTGTCCTTGTCATGAAGAGCCGCGACTTCAACCGCGACTTCAGGACGGTTTTCATCGTCATCGACAATGTTTGCGCCAAGGTGGGAGCCGGTCTCTGTTACAAACGCTTCTGCAATCTCCACACTGACGTCAGTGCGAGGATTCATCCAGCGGAAGCGCACGTTGTGGAAACCGTCCGGAATCGCCAGGCGGATCGCTTCAGACTGGTAATCAAACTCGTCACCGAGCACCGTAATCACACCTGCCTTGATGCCATCGACGAGAACCTCAAACTGATATTCGTAATCCGCCGGAATCGTCATGCCGTCATAGCTGCGGAGCTTCAGCCCGACATCGTACATCGCCAAATCCGCAGCCTTGGGTGTATCCAGAGAAACTTCGTACTCAAGGTAATAACTGTTCAGGTTCGGGTAGCCCTGATAGCTCGAATACACACTTCCGCCCGACTGGGTCGGTGTAAAGCGGCTCTTGTTAGCATACTGAATGCCGTCGAAAACATGCGGCACCTGCGAAGGCATCGACTCGTCCATCAACGCTTCGTCTTCAAAATCAATCTTGCCGTCTTCGTTAATATCGCCGTCCTGGATCTCGACAAGGCTGAGACGGCCAAGGCGGTCCGCAACCGCTTTGTAGCTCTTACCCTTAAACTCAAGGCGTCCTGTCTCGAGGTTTGACGTCAGGAATTCGCTGTTGTGCTTGTAGAGCGCCGTGCCGTCGATCGAGGTCTTGAACCAGATCACGTCGGCTCCAACCTTGGCATAGTTCCAGCCGCTGGCCGTAATGTCCTGCGTAATTTCCGCGAGCGCAGCCTGACGCTGAACAGCGTTATAATCGATCTCATAAAGAACGCCTTCAATTTCGACGCGGGTTCCGTCTGTGTTGGAGCGGTAGCTCTTACCATTGGGTTTTTCGTACTCGGTAAACCGGAAAGCACCGTCCCCTTCGCGGATAATCGCGAGACGCTGGCCGTCAAGAATGATGACCTGATCCCAAAGGTGTGCGCTGTCGCGGTAAGGCAGACTGATCGTCGCTTCACCCGTGGCAGGATCCTTCCAGACGTCATAACGCACGCCGCCGATAACGACCTGACCGCTCGTTTTGCTCGTCGCGTAGAACTGTCCGGCTGCGTCGCCTCGGTAGAAAGTAACGGTTTCGTCTTCATTGGTCTCAACCGACAGGTACTTGCCGCCAAGGGTAATGACGCCGTCATCAATAAAGGAAGAGTGCTCTGTGTTGAAGAACTGGGCATCCAGAGCGTTCACAAGTCCGTCATTATTAAAGTCAGCGGCCGTATCAATCATGCGGACGAACGAATTTGAAACCTCGGCCTGAAAATTGTTCTGGATCGTGTACTCGGATCCGTACTTGCTCATTTCGATAATCTTGATTTCGTGCTGCCCCGCGCCCAATTCAACTTCCAGATAGCCTTCCTGGTGGCCGTCTTTGTCCCAGCTCACTTCAAAGGTTCCTTTGCTCTGGCCGTCGACCATGACACGGTATTTGAAGGCCCCTGTTTCCTGCTCTCCGTAAACACCCCAGCCCGCTTCCACAGGACCCGTGCTTGATTTGCGGAACCCGAGACCGCGCATCTCAAAGGCGGAGGCATCCATATCTGTCGGAACAATCTTGAGTTCACGGATCGTACCGTTCCAGTTCGCGTTTTCGGCGAGGAAGGCCAGGTATTCCTGGGATTCTCCGTTAGCATAAAGAGCCAGTTCAAAGCTGCGCTCTTCAGAGAATGCAGTATCGCCTTCGCGTTTCCAGTAAATCTTGCCGTTGAAGCCGTTGGTCAGCATATAGTCCAGCGTCAGGTATTTCATTTCAGAGGCATTGATGTCCAGACCCGTCTTCGTCATCGAAAAGCCAGCCGCCGTAATCGTCGCGGAATACCCGCCCTCAGCCGTGAATTTCGCGTTCGTCACATTGCGGTCAAACTGCCAGCCTTCCCACTTGGGTTTGTTTTCGTGACCGCCGAAGCTGCGGGCCGCAAGTCCAATTCGGTAGGTTCCGTCTTCCGGCAGAGTCTCCGTGAATTTGATCGTGGGGTCACCGCTGCCGAAACCGCCGTAGTCATACCCCGATCCCGTCGCGCCGCGGGATACGATAGTAGCCGCATCCGCGCCAACCTCACTGCCGCGGAAATACTGGGTATTCGTCGAGTCGGCGGGAAGAATGTCATGCTGATGAGCGGCCAGAGCCTCCGCGAAGATCGCATCATCCGCTTCATCGAAACGTCCGTCCTTATTGAGGTCAATGCGCAGCGCTTCAACCAGCTTGATCGTCACCGGCTCCGAGCCCTCACGAAGGATATAGTAGAGCTTGCCGTCAACCGTAATCTGGCGTCCCTGCTCGTCACTTGAGAGGACCGTCGTACCGTCCGTCAGCCGAATGCGTCCCGTCGGACGGCCGTCGAGGTAATAACGTTTGTTGTTGATCGAGATGTATTTCGCGTAATCACTGCGGGAAGCCTGATCCAGATAGACCGTCAGATCACCGTCATTGATCGCACCGTCATGGTTCAGGTCAGCCGGCGCCCAATAACGGGTGTCGACAGCGGCCACACTCAGGATATTCAGCTGGGCATTTGTAACCGGATTCAGCCATTCGAACCGAATACGGTGCTTGCCCTGCGAAAGCTCGCGGCTCAAAGATGCCAACTGCGGTGTTCCGGAGGAAGCCGTCACTTCGATCTGCGTAAGAGGCGTTTCCATGTCATCAAGGTAGACGTTAAAGCGGAACTTCTCGGCGAATACACTGTTGCCTTTGAGGATATCTGCCCCGATCTGATATTCCCCATCGGCCGTGATATTGAATTCATAATCAACCCAGTAATCCCCGACAGTGCTCTGTCCCGTCATCTGGGCGGCTGTTCCATTGCGCATCACATCACCGCCTGCGGCAATGTAAGCGCTGCCATCCTTCGGCAGAATGTTCTGGGCGCCCCAGCGTTCCTTCATCAGCGCCAGATCAGCGGCATCAACGACGCCGTCAACATTCAGGTCAGCCGTAACACCCGTCTTCGCGGCAGCCGTCAGGACATCCCCCTGGCTCTGATAAGAAACATGATACTGGCGGCCGTCGATGTCAAGAAGGCCGGAGGGCTGGCTGATATAAGTCTTGTTGCCGTCCTTGAAAATCCAGGAGCCCGCAAGAGAGGCGTTGGCCGTAACCTGATACGCACGTCCGCCCGCGAAAACAACCTTCGCGCCGAGTGTGATACTTTCGACCGGACGCGTCTTCATCAGATAAACGCGGCCATCCGCGTCTTTCATCACGTGATAGGTCACTCCGTCGATCGCCACTTTCTCTTCTTCATTGCTCGTGAAGCTGACCGGCGGCGTCGAAAGCGTGTAGCGGCCGTCACCCATGGACTGAACAAGGTAAACCGTGCCGTTAATTGAAATCTGGTCTTCGCCGACCCGCACAATTGAGATCGGGGTTTCCTTGAGTTCGACACCGTCAGCACCGACCGTAATGTCATAGGAGACCCCGTAAAGCACGACCTTCATCGTGTCGGGGTTGCTCATGAAGATATTCGTACCGTCGCTGAACATAAAAGCGTCCGAATCCTCTTCGGAAACATCCACGCTCAGAATATGATCCGCAACTTCAATCGTCTGGAGAAAGACGGGCCGGACATCCGGCAGCACTTCATTGAGTTTGAGGCCGATCGGCTTAGGCTGAGTCGAAGGCTGGCCGGGATAGCCGCCGGGGCCGTAATAGCCGCCGTAAGGATCATCTCCCCACCCATCGCCGCCGAAGAGATCACCCCAATCGTCATAGTCGTTTTGATTGTTTTCCGGATACAGGAATTCGATATCGTAGATATACCCGTCCAGATTCACACGCGACGCCGTCTTCAGGACGGTATAAATCTTCGTTCCGTTGTTCAGATAGAAATGGTCCTCATCCTGAGTCACACGGTAACGGTAGCCGTTGGCTTCAATCACTTCCTCGGCAAGCAGCGTACTGCGGACCATCTGCTCTTCAAGGCGGATCGTCGCTTTGCGGCCCATGACTTCCGAAATCTTGTAAACCTTGCCGCTGATCGAAACCTTCAGATCAGGGAAGGTCGTCGAACCATAAGCGCCGTAGCCGTCATCTTCTTCGCCGCCCATTCCCATCCCCATCCCCATGCCAGAGCCGGAACCGAAGCCATAGCTGCCGTAGCCGCCCCACATATCCCCGGCTTCCGAAACATACTGGTTTTCGCCATCCGAGAGGTAATAACGGAACTTGCCGTCGGACGCGCTCTTGACGGCCCAGATCGTGAAGGTGCGGCCGAGGAACTCGAACGTCTGGGAAGCGCTGCCGTTGTTGGACGGGTAAAGAATGTCGCCGTTTTCAAGACGCTGGGCATATTCCGCAGCCATCACGCGGGCAAGAGCATCGGTTTTGACATTGAAAACAACGCCGCCCACCGTAATCTGGCCTTTTTCATCTTCCGTGTAAACCGTCTCCCCGCTCGTAAATACCCAGCGGCCAGTCTCGTTTTTCGCGGCTTCAAAACGCTTCCCGAAGATATCGATAAACTGGCGCGACGTTTCCAGAGCCTGACCGCGCTGCGCTGTAGGATTGGCCGCGATGCGGGCTTCGAGGATCGCTCGGTCGGCGGCATCAACATCAAGGTCACCGTCGAGGTCAGCCTGAAAAACATCTTCCTTAACTGCGAAGACATCGCGGATCTGGATATTCACATCGCCGAAAACTTCCTTGTTCATGTTGACAACTTCGGGCACTGTCCAAATGAACTTCAGATCGTGAACGCCTTCGTCGAGCAGGATTTTAAGGCCGGCGTTCTGGAAATCCGTCTCACCTGGCTGCAGGCTGAACGTCCCGTAGAATTTGCCGTTCAGGTAAACATGGAACGAATGATCGAGGGCAAGGCCAAGTCCCTGGGCATTGTCTTTATAGACCGCATTCTGGAGATCAGAAAGAACCTTGGCCGAGAGACCGACGCGGTAGAAGCCCGATTCCTGAACGTCGATTTCGTAGTTGAGTTCATTGGTCGAATACTTCGAACCGATTTCACGGGGGCCTTCACCAGGAAGAACATCCTTGGCTTCAACACGAGCATAGTTCTGCCGGTTATTCCCGTAAAGCGAAGGCGCTGAGAACAGCGTGCCGTCCTCTTCATAGAAACCGAAGTTATCCGTCGCGCTGGCGTACTGGCCATAACCATCGTTGAAGATGAACTTGCGGTCCTTGCTGTCGGCATCGTACGTCACAGTGTAATAGCGGCCGTCGATCTCAAGCATCTGAACGCTGAGGCTCTTGGTATCCGCTTCGCGGAGTGTGACTTCCCCGGTCGTCTTGTTGACATCGACTTTGTAAACAAGCGAGGTGCCGATCTTCACGCGTTCGCTGGCCGGATCAGACCAATAGGTCTCGCCGCGCGTAACAAAACGGTAGCTGCCGGAATTGGGATTCAGTTCGTATTCATTGTCCTTGGATTCAATGCGGCCGCCGTAATTGACAAAGTCCTTATTCTCTTTCACTACAAAGACATCGCGGTCTTCGACGCGGATCCTCTGTGCTTCGATCGAATCTTCGTAAACGGTGCGGATACGCGTCACTCCGCCCTTGATCTTGTTCAACTTGACCTGAACGTTCTTGGGCTGCGCCGGAGGTGTGTAACCGCCCATACCGAAGCACTCTTCGATACTTTCACAGTCACCGCCGCCGAACATTCCGCCCAGATCGCCTAAACCGCCTGATCCGCCGAAAAGATCGCCGCCGCTGCCGCCCAGCCCGCCAAGACCGCCCATGCCGCCAAGTCCGCCGTAATCTCCGAGGTCTCCGTAATCACCCTCATCACCGTACCCGCCGCCGAGGCCGCCCAGGAAGCCCCAGTCAAAAATATCATCGCCAAAAATATCGTCAACGAGTTCCGACCCCTCTTCCCCGTCGCGGGTTCTGGCCGCGAGATACTCGGTCACTTCGGTCGTCGCGTTCATATCCTGAATGTCGATGTCGACAAAGTATTCGACATCCTTAATCTTCACGCGGGCGCGGTAGAACTTCTGCTGGCCGCTGACACTGTCAACGGGAAGCAGCGCTTCCGACAGGTAAGCATCCGTGCCGTCGGAGAACCAGGCGCGAACCTTGCCCTTGTTATCCTTGATCGCATAAACACGGTAATAAACACCGTCCATAATCATCGCGTCCTGCTCGACGAGATGTTCCGTGAACTGTTCCTCAAGCGAAATCCGTCCCGATGCATCTTTGAGAATCGTATAAAGGCGGTCATTGATATTGACCTGCGGGACGGCGGCGAGAGGTTCACTGCGGAAATTCAAACCAATGATGTTCTGGTTGGCAAACGTGTAAGTATTATCACCGTTATCCACGACCTCATAAATCGAGCCCTGAACCTCAAGGAACTGACCGATCACCTTCGTGCTGACGACAGGCTCCTTACGCTCAAGAGAAACCTTCTGGGTCGTGGCATTGACAACGATTCTGTAAATCTCATCACCGATCCTGACTTCCGTCGCAGCAGGGTTGCTCGTATAGCGTTCCGATTTCGCCGCGTACGTTTCACGGAATGTGTAGCTGCCGTCTCCGTTTTTCATCACCTGGAAGTAGCGTCCTTTGACCGTGAGATCAGGCAGATCAAAGCTCTGGATATTTTCCGGAGCAATGTCGACGTTCGACGGATTCTTGGGATCAATCATGAGTTTACGTTCGATCCCGTCATCCAGAACAATGCTGTTGCGGAACGGGTTGCTCAGGGTTTCTGTCGGCAGATAGGACGGTGTCGTATCCGCTTCTTTACAGCCCTGCTCACCGCAGACCCACTGGATCCAGGTGATTTTCCGGTTGCCGGCACCAATGATCGACTTATAGGAGCCCGGATCATCATTGACGCGGTAGAAATGCCCCTGCGACATGATGCTGTGGTAGGACGGAATCTCCATGCGGTATTTTTCAAGAACCACCGTATTGTCAACGGAGTTATAAAGCACATTGTAGCGCTGGCCGTCGAGTTCGATCTGGTTCAGCACATCCGGCGTGACCGTAATACCGCCGAGGCCGTCCGTAAACCAGAGCTGGCCAAAGGCCGTCTTGAACGCCTGAAGTTCATAAACATTGCCTTCTGCGCTTTCGATGACAGCCGTATTCACGAAAGTGACGCCGCCGACATAGTCGATAATATCGAAGCTGCGGGAGTCCGCGAGGTTATTGGCCGGATGATAGGCAATCCGGCTGTAGCGGTGACCACCCGAGCTGTAATCCGTCCAGTCGTCAACGACCGCACCCATACCAAAGTGGCTCTGATGAACCGGTTCCTTGATCATCCACTGGCCTGTCAGGATGTTGCGCGAAATCTCGAAGGTCAGACCGCTGTCTTCAAACGTCACGGTTTTACCGTCAAAATCACTCTGCGTTTCCTCGCCGCCCTCGTCCACAAAAATCACGCGGTCGCCCGACCCCTTCTTGATCTGATACATCTTGTCGTTGATCTCAACCGTCTGGAGCACTTCGATCTCGGGCGGCGTCACCTGGGCTGAAATGAGGTATTTGCCGGAAACCGGGTCACGGAAGATGCGGTAAACCGTGCCGCCGACAGTAAAGGTCTGCGTTGAGCTGTTATACCCGAACAGCCCCTGGTCGCGGATCTGCTTGAGCGTTACGGTCTGCCATTCATTCTGGGTGTTGGCATAATCCTGTGCTTCACCGAGCTTCTTGCGCTGCTGGATCGATCCCTTGAAGAGATTCATGTTGGTGAATGTCCCGTCAAAGAGGTTGTACTCAACACCGGTCTCGACGCCTTCGGCGTTCTTCAGGTGATAAGCGAGAACAAGTCCTTCGTTTTCTCCGGCCAGCATGTACTGGTGGACTTCCGTCAACTTGGGTTCTTTCGTCGCTTCATCGAATTCAATGTCATAGGCGTAGCCGTTCACCGTCACTCCGGTATTGCGGTAATTCATCGCGCCGTCCCCGGCAAAAAGGATGAAAGGACCGCTGTCCAGATTCACACCGTCATCGTTGTTGTAAACAGGTTCGAACACGCGGTGGACACCGAGCACCCACGGGTGGAAGATCTGACGCTCATCCTGATACATCTGGAGTTCACGGACCGCCATGTACTGCAGGTTTCCGCGCTGCGTTCCGAGCGAGCCGTTCGGAGTGTTGAAGAGGATGTCATACGCCCCTTCCATACTCGTGTTGCCGGATAGAAGACCGTTCGGAATGGACGTGTTGCCGTCCGTGATCATCGAAGGCATCCCGCTCATGTAATCGTAGCTCTTGTCGAGCGGAGCTTCCCACGGATACGGATAAAGCTGATATTGAAACGCAAAAGCGTCAAAATCTTTGACGAACTCGTTGGAGTAACCGTTTGCCGTATTATGGAGATACTCCGAAATAAGCCGGCGCTGCGCGAGATCAGCGGTCAGACCTTCCGTTGAGTAAAGATCCTGCGATTCAAGGTAAGCCTTGAAATCCGCCGAAAGCGGCGCGAGTTCCTTGGAGATGCCGCGCACAAGGGTGTAGTCGATCGGATCTACCGGCATCTGACGCTCGCGGACACTGATCTCTCCCGTGAGAGGATTCACGCTGACGTCATAGAGGCGTTTCACCACACCGCCCGTGTATTCCATGCGAACCGGACCAAGACCTGCCGTCCCTGTTTCACCGCCCGTTCCCATGCCCGTCGGGGTACCGCCGCCAGAAGTACCTCCCACGCCGCCGGATCCGCCAGGCATACCGCCTTCACCGCTGTGGCCGCCGCCGATTTCACCGGCTGTTCCGCCGCCTTCGCCGATCTCGCCGCCGCCGGAACCGCCTTCATACTCCTCTTCCTGACTGTCATCATACGGACGCTGCACAGGGTGCTTCTCCGACATGATAAGCTCCATCGTCCCGCGGCTCGTGTAGGTGAAAAGATCGCGCGTCAGAACAACCGTGCCGTCAGGATTGGCCGAGAAATTGTAGATCTTGCCCTTCAGATTGAGCTTGCCCGTACCGGCATTCGAGGAAACCGAGAACTGTTCCGTCAAAACCAGATCGCGCGTTTCAGAATTGTAGACAATAAAATAAATCCGCCCGTCGGCCAGCTTCACACTGACTCGTCCGTTTTCGCGTGTACTGTAGTAGGTCTGAACACCGTCGGTGAATTCGAAGCGGCCGTCCGCGCGCAGGTTATACGCATACCCTGCGGCATCAGCGCCTACACGGACGGACAGGCGTCCCGGCACACGCTCACTGACGATATGCTCCTCGATCAGCGAAACTTCGCCGGTCGAAACGTCACGGGAGACGCGGTAAGTTTCATCCTCGATCTCCACCTGCTGGAAGACGGTAAACACGTCATTGGTCTCGCGGTCGCGGATATTCCAGGTGTCGTTCTGGGCATCCTGCTCAGCATAGTAGTAACGGGATTCCTGATACGTCTCGATGTTGATTTCAATACGGGGATGCACCTGGACGTTATCCGCCATCCCCTTGTTCATAACGCTCATGGTCAGGTGATCGCCGAAATAGTCCGCCGGCTGAACTTCTTTATTAAAGAAGCTGTCATAGTCAATCTGGAACTTGACGATCCCTCCGTGGCCATCCGGAAGTTCGACAAACTCTTCGATTTTCGGCGGCTTGCCTTCGCCCTGCTCCGTGACAACGATATAGGATTCAAACGTCTGGTTTTCCGAATAGAAAAGATGGCTGTGCTTGCCAAGTTCACGCGTATAGAAGACACGGTTGTCAATCTGAACGCCGTAAGCAAACGCTCTCGGATAATCTTCAAGTTTCAGCGTCACTTCGGGAAGATCAATGGTGTACTGATTCCGGTCAGTGCTGACAATCGCGTAATTGTCGCATTCCGGCGGTTCCTTGTAGCAAGCCGTAACCGAGCCGCCGAATTTGTAAGTGCGGTTTTCAAATGTCGTGCCGTCCGCAGCGTTGACGAACTGGAACAGCGGACGCTGACGATGCACCGTCTTGGACAGGCTTTCTTCATCGATAATATCAACGACATCAAAATTGATGTCGTAGGTTTTACCCGCGAAGCTGATACGGCGCTTTGCTGACGGCTCCTTGATTTCGATCATGTCAACAGCCGTACTCAAAACGCGGTCACGCTCAGCGGCGCGGACCTGTCCGCCCGCCGCGTCGGTAATCGTAAATATAACATTCTGCAGATCCAGCTCACCCTTGGCATCGGTAATATAGGTTTTGTCATCCTTCGTAAACGTCCAGCGGCCGTCCACAGTCTTACGGACGATATAAATACTTTCACCCAGCTCGATAACCTTGTGGAACGTCGCGCTGCTGATATCGGAACCTGACGCCACAGTCACTGTCCCGTTGGCATGCTCGATCACATCATAAACCGTGCTGTTAAGCGTCACCTTGCGCGTCGCGGGATCGCTATCAACTGAATTCCCCTGCTTGTCGGTAAAGCGGAACTTGTTGGCCGAAACCTTTTCGACCGAATACTGTTTATTGGCGAGCACAAGCGAAAGCTCGTCCACCGACACGGAATCAATAAAGACTTCCTCAGCGATAATGCGGCCGCTCGGCACATCGAACCGAACGTTGTATTCCTTGCCATCATAGAGCGTCACTCGGCGCGTCATGGCGCTAGAGAAGAAATTCTCACCATGGAGGAAGAACTTGTACTCGTTGGGCGCGATTTCGGTAACGCGGTAATACGATCCGCCGATGTCCAGCAGATGCACATCCCGCGAGCGGTTGCCGGACAGAGCGTTGAGCCGGATCCACTTTGTCTCCGCGTCATAGGTCACATTGTAGGTTTCACCTTCATACTGGAAGCTGGTGCGGTCCGCTTCAAGCGTCATCAGAATCTCGCCGCTCTCAAAGTCACTGAAGGTCACATTGTTGTCCTGATCACGGCTGATCGTGAAGTAATTCCCTTCAATTTCAAGAATCTGAGTACGGACCTTGGTTTCTTTATGGTCGGTGAGTGAAATGAGGCCGGTGTTCGAATCCACACGAATGTCATAAAGAAGGCCCTGGACTTCGGAAAGCGTGCCGTCTTCTACGCGCTTCATATAATCATCGTAGGAGGCCAGGACAAACTCGCCAAGCCGCACGGTATTTGTATCCGGATCGCTGACGTAAGTACGCAGACCGTCATAGAAGGTGTAAATCGTCTTCCCTCCGCCGTCAGTCGATTTCACGACTCCATAATTGCGGCCGTAGATCTCAAGAACCTGGTCCATGGCTGGAGAGGAAATCGTGCGTGTAGATTCCACAAGCCGTACCTTGCCTGTTTCGGCATCCTCAAGAACGTCATACTTGATATAGTTGCCGAGAACGACTGTTTTATTCGTAAGATCGCTTGTGTAAACCTTGTTATCCATCGGTGAATAAATATCGAACGCGCCGTCCGGCCGTTTGCGGATCGTCAAAAGTACGGAACTCTTCAGAAGCGGGTCGTTTGCGCGGACAGTTTCCTGTTCCGGCTGACCGTACATATCTTCATAGTCCGGCATCATATATTCCATCCCGAGCCCGTCCTGCTGCGCGGGAGGCGTGACGTTTTCATAAGCGCGCGGGCGCGTATCGCGGCCGGTCAGCTCAACATCCCCGGTCACAGGATGTTTGGAGATACGGTAAAGTATGCCTTCAAGTTCAACAACGCCGTCTGCGGCACGCGCCGTGATGACGCGCCCTTCAGAGAACATCTTGAGAACCTGCTGGCGCCAGGCTTCCTTTTCGGCGGGATTCGTAATACCGGAAGCTTCCAGAATTGCGTCCACATTCACGGAAGTGTTCAGATGAAACTCAAAGGTTCCGTCGGCTTTTTCGATAACTTCATAGGCCACGCCGAGGATGCGGATGAAGGAGTGGCGGCCCTTGGCATCCGTAAAGCCGGCGGCGGTTTTCAGGCTCGCGATCAACTGATTCTTGCGCAGATCCCCTTCCACGAGATCCATCGAGAGTTCAACCATCTGGAACGTCGGATCGACGCTTGTGATCGGCGTCTGGGCGCCGGTCACGGCTTCGGCGAGAGAAACCTTGCCGCTGGCGGCATCGAACGTGATTGTGTACTCGCGGCCGTCGAAGAGCTTTACAGTCTCGCCGCCGTCAGTCTGAATGAAGCGGGCGCTGGCTTCACGCAGCGGCTGAATGTCCATCTGACGGATGCCGCCGGTCACAAGGGTGAAGTCGAAGTTAACCGCGCGAGTCGAATCTTCCGCGGCAAAATAAGCCGTGTAATCGTAGTCAGGACGCAGCGCGGAGTCGTTCACGCCGCGGCCGGAAACCTTGTAGGCCGAAATACGGTAAGGGGTACCGCCGATCACAACGCGGCCGTTCGGGTCGGTTTCGAAAATGTTGAGGCCATCGGTCAGGTAGAAAACGCCGCGGTCATCCGCCGGCATAACGGTGTAATTCATTCCGGCGATCGAAACAACCGCCGTCCTGGCCGCCTCATCGCGGTAGTAATAACCTACGGCGCGTTCTTTCATATTAATACCAGCGCCGAGAGACGTCGAACTGACTGAACCGGCACGGGCGGCTTCATAAATCACGGCGCCGCGAAGCTCGCCGGTCAAATCGCCGAAGAAATTGAAGACTTTCTCACCAAGCTTGATCTCACTGGAACCGGGAGCGACATAGTAAACAAGATCCGTCAGGGCGCCCGCTTCAGTCATCTTTGTAAACGCGACGACTTCACGGCCCAGGAAAATCTTCTTGTTGATACGATACTTGACCCCGTCAATCGTCATATCCGTCTGATCCGCGCCATAAGCCGAAGCCGGACGGGCACGCGCATAAAGAGCCAGGTCATCCTTATCCTCGACAAGCGTCAGCTGCGCCTGGGCATCCTTGACTTCAATGCTGACAAGCGCGTAGTTTTTGGGGCCGATCGTGACGCGGTTCTCTTCCTGATCAACGAGATAAGAAACACCATTGCGTGTCAAGGCATGAACGTAAGCCTTGCCGGTTGAAGAGTCGTAGCGGCGTTCAACGAGGTAAGCCTGACCGTCAACACTGAGAGCATCCCATTGCGACACCTGGAAGGGATTCACAACATCCTTGCCTGGCACATCGGTCACAAGAAGCACATGGTCACCGCCGCCGCGGGCGGGATCCTGCGAAATGAAACGGTACGTAATGCCGTCAGCGAGCGTGACTGTGCCGGCCGCGAGCGTCCCCGTATAGGTATTGCCCTGTTCGTCCTTGAACTTGTAGCCGCTCCAAGGAGCGCTCGATCCGCAGTAATAACCGCCCATGCCCTCTTCTCCGCCGGGGCATTCAAAAGTCGGCTCGAAGGTGTAAATACGGCCGTTCACCTGAATGCGCCGGGCCATCGTCAGACTGTTCGGGAACGTAAAGGCCGTATCCGTCTGAACCGATACAGAACCGCCCTCGCCGCCTTCCTCACCCATACCGCCCATACCGCCGCCCTGCCAGACTTTCGCGCGTGTCATGCGGGTAAACGTCAGATTGCCTGTTTCAGGATGAACCGTGATCATGTAACGAACCTGCCAGTTTTCCTGGCTTCCGGGAATCGGGAAGAAGACAAATTGCCCCTCGGGCTTCTCTGCATTATTCGAGGAGTACCCATAGCTGTTCTTGGTCACCACAACGCTGTCAAACACGTGGCCATGCGAGGCATCCGTAGAAACGAAGTGGAACGTGCCGTCGCCGTTGCGGAAGATTTCATACTGACGGCCGTCCGGATTGTATTCGTCGGCCAACGTAACATAACCTTCGCTGGACACCGTCTGGAAAATCTGCGTGCTGACCTGGAGCTCGGCGCTGTCTTCGACAAGAACGACATCACGCGGCAGCTCACCCGCATTGACCGGCCGGGGTTCTGTAATAATACGGTAAGTCAAACCGTTAACCACCATCGTCGAAGCGCCCGCTTCAGACGTATAGCTCTGCGTGCCGTTCGTGACCGTCACGATCAGCTTGCCGTCCTGAGTATAGGTCTGGCGAAGGTTGTAGAGGGCACTCTGCAGCCAGACCATCTTTCCCTGCTGATTCTCAAAAATCACAGGGTGGATTTCTTCGGTCAGCGCAACTTTACCGTCAACCGTTGAAATCCTGAAAATCTTGTCCTTGATCGTGACCTTCGTCCGGCCCGCGTCACTTTCATAAGCGGCAAGTGTCCCGGCAAAACGAAGAGGCTGTCCGGCCTGATCAATGACATTATAGAAATCCCAGCCAAGCTGGATCGCGTTGTCACCCGCGGGCTTGCTGACCAGGGCAACGCGGCTGAAACGCTGAAGCTTGCCATCCGCGCCGAACACCGGGCGGTAGCTGAGGCCGTCGGGCATAATGACATATTCCTGTCCGCGCAGCGCGTTGTCATCATAACGAACCGTGAGTCCGGAAGCCGAAGGATCCTGCGAGTCGCGCAGGGCCTGAAGGACACCATTTGCGCCGACAATAAGAGGTGTAAACGTATAGGCATACCGTTCAAAACCGTCCACCGGATTTTCAGGCAGAATCAGCTCATAATCCACACGGTACATCGCGCCGTTGACCTCAATGACCTGTGCTGACACAGAGCGGTCTTTTCTCTCTTCCAGCTTGATCATACCGTTCTCGTCGACTTTAACGTTGTAGCGGACACCGTCGATTTCGACGTAATGCTGAACGTTATCCGCAGCTTTCAATTTTGTCGAAAGATCATTCTGCGTCATCGCGTTATTAAGGAAGTCCAGATCCTGGGCATTCACGAGGCCATCGCCGTTAAAATCACCCTGGAGTTTCTCCGCCAGATTCACAAAGCCTGTGACCGGATCCACCTGAATCAGGAATGTCGTATCGCCAATCTTAACGGTATCCTGACCCGTCACGTTGTGATAGGTATTGTCTCCGTCAAAGAAAACGAAATAGGCTGTATGACCAGGATCCTTGACGGGATCCTTCTCGGTTAAAGCCTGGCGGCTGACCGTAAAGACTTTTCCGTTCAGAACCAGATACTGCTGCGCCGGACCGTAAGCGGTCACAACTTTCAGGTTAACCCGTTCAACTTCCAGCTCGTTCGTATCCGTATTACGGAAGACCTTGTAAGGAGCACCGTCGATCAGCACAACATCCAGATGCGGCTGCGACGTAAACTTCTGGCCGTCCTCGCGCTCAAGGAGGAACGTACCGTCACTATTCTCGCGGACGCTGTACTCCATATCCCCAAGCTTGATGACGCTGTCAAAAATGACAACACTGTTGGCCGAAAGCTTCGTCAGCGTATATTCATCATTGATTTCATCGTAATCGACCCGGTAATTCACACCGGCAAGACGGGCCAGACGCTGCTCGTTTGTGACCGCGAAGCTGCCCTGATCGTCGAACAGGGCGTAGGTACCGTCCGCGTTCTTCTTGATGAAAACAATCCGGCCCTGCACTTCCACAACGCCGTCATAAACAGGCTGGCTGCGGATCGGCTGTTTCTGGATCATGACTGTAAAATAATTAATCAGGGAGATTAAATCTTCGATCGACTTCACATCTTTCTGATCCTTGATTCCGTCGCCATTGATGTCCTTGGCCTGACGGAGCGCATCCTTCAATTTATCGAGATCCGAAAAGTTAACCTTGCCGTTTTGGTCAATATCGGCAAGGCGGTTCTCTTCTTCCGGGTTCTCAAGCTTCAGCTCTTCCGCCTTGATCACATCGAAGATACGCTCGACGTCTTCAGGTGAAACGAATCCATCGCCGTCGACGTCAATGTTGCGGCTGAGGGCCGTCTGCATGAGGTCATGATCTTCCATATTAACGTTACCGTCCTGATTCAAATCATACGCGCCGGCTTTCTGACGGGCACCTTCGGCAAAACCGCTCATGATCGCGCGAATCGCGGCTTCAACTTCATTGACATCGTTCTGAGTCAGCTTTCCATCTTCATCGTAGTCCGCCTTACCTACTTCGCTGAGCAATTTCTGGAATGCAGTCAGATCGGCCTGCGTGTAATCACCGTCCTGATTCTGGTCAGCCCGTTCGAGTTCTTCATTACGAATACCGTAGGAAAGGTACTGTTCAAGCTTGTTGTAGTAATCAAGATCAGTGGTATTCACAAGACCGTCACCGTTAACATCAAAGTAGCGGCTGCGGGAATCATTCAGGGTACTGAGGTCAATACCGTTGACAATGCCGTCCCGGTTAATATCCGCCCGGGCCATGTCGGTTTCAGGCACGAGTGAATATTCAAGAATTTTGCGCAGCATCGCCTTGGCATCCGCCTCTTCCTGGGGTTCAATCGTGCCGTTACCGTTGATGTCAAAATCCGTGAATGAGAAAACTTCCTTCATTTTTTCAATCAGCGCGGGATCCTGCGTGAGGCGGGTATTCGGCTGCGGCGGCGTCGGGCGCGTCACACCCACATCGAACCCGTTGACAAGGCCTTCCAGAGACTTCAGATCCTTCTGATCAGCCTGGTCGTTACCATTTTGATCAAGCTGATACTCCAAAGCGCGGACGATGGATTCCTCGTCGTACCCTGTCACATCAATGCCTCCGCCAAGGTAATCGTTAATCAAACTCAGAAGTTTTTTGGAATCATCGGCTTCGAACGCAAAACGCTGCGTCAGGCGGACCTCTTCGTTTCCAGGAATAAGCTCGACGCCAAACACGGTTTTTTCGTCACCGATCATAATATCAACGCTCTTCGTTGAGGCCAGGCTCGCGTATTCCTTCAATACGCCGCCTTCATAACCCCGGAAACGGTAAGCGCCGTTGCCAATCGGAAGAATCTCATAAAGCACGTTATTCAGTTCAAGCACTGTGCGGGGCGCGACAGTTTCGGATTTCACATCCCCGCTGACCTTAAGTTCAATGCGGTTCGGCCCGGATTCGGCAATGTCATACGTCGTGCTGCCGATCGTAACGCTCGTTCCGCTGACATTGCTTTCAACAACCGTAAGTCCGTCATCAAACTTGTACTTGCTGCCGTCCTTGGTCACAACAAACATCCTGTCGCTCTCCAGAATGCGGATCACCTGCGGTGTAATCCAGCTGCTCGTGATCGGCGTATGCTCGGCATTGTAGAAGTCAAGGCCGCCTTCACGCAGTTCAGAGCCGCAAGTCATCGCGCCATTGGAGCATTTGTAAATCTTCTCCATATCGCTTTTGATGCGTTTGGCCTGAATAACGCGGTTACGGATATCCTGGGCCATGTAAGCATCGTTCTCGTTGATCAGCTTGTCACCGTTGATATCCTTGGCCCACTGAATGACGAAATCAATGAGATCACGGTCCGAAAGGTTCGCGCTTCCGTCGCGGTTCACGTCCGCAATCGCACGGTCAAAGAAACTGACCTCTTCACCGCTGGCGAGCTCATGAATTGTGTTCGTCACAGCATCCACGTCCTTTTGCCCCACAAGTCCATCGTCGTTGTAGTCGGCGCGTTCAATATGCTGTTTCACGTTCTCAAACCAGTGATAGTAATACGCGTTGATATCACTCAGCTTGGTGTAGTCGCCGTAATCCGCGCTCTTTTCGTCGCGGTATTTCTTCAAAAGCTCTTCTTCCTTATCAATGACGCGGTCCATGCGGCCGATGTTCGCATTGTCCGTCGATGTTCCTTCATAAATCATACCGGTAATCTTGCCGTCATCGTCAAAGTCCATCTTCTCAAAAGTTTCCATGTCATAGGTAAAGCCGTACTCGCGCAGCTTCGCGATATTGAGCGCATCGCGCTCCTTGATCAGGTTATTGATGCTGGTCGAGACAAGGTTATTGCGGGCATCTTCGATCGCCTTGCGGTCGTAACCATTAATCTGGAAGTTGTTGTCGACGTCGTACATATCGAAATCGATCGGCTGCAGAATGCGGTTCAGCGGATCGCTGACCTCGCGAAGCAGCTGATTGGCCATATACACGTCATAGCTCGTAAACTCACCGTCGCGGTTGAAATCGTAGAAGTCGTTATCACGGACCGCAATCGCGAACTCAAGCATGTCGATGTCTTCCTGATCGAGGAAGCTGAACAGATCGGTCGGATCAGCGCTCTTGTTCAGATCGACCAGCTTCAGGATGTCCAGCATGCGGTTATCCACCGTGCGGCCGAAGCCGAATTCGCCGAGGCGGCGGTCGAGCACGATCATGTCATTAAGCGTCTTAAGATCGTCGCCTGATCCGCTGTAGTCGACCACGCCGTCTTTGGGAATCGAGAGATCCACATGCCCGTTGATGGCTTCGCGGACAAGGTCAACATCCGCCTGCGTGACGCGTCCATCCTTATCCAGGTCGCGCAGCAGGTAGTCCCGAATGTGGACCGTTTCGCCGGCTTTCTGGGCGTCAATCATGTCTGTAAAAATCTGCACGTCCTTCTCGTCAACTTCGCCGTCGAACGTAATGTCGTACATGGCCGTTTCCTGAAGCCGTTTGCGGACAAGCTGAACATCCGTGTCATCAATGTTGAAGTCTTCATTGATATCGGCCTTGGCAAAGAGTCCACGGTCTACCCCGCCGGCCAGAAGGTCCTGAAACTCATAAATGGTCTGGATACGTTTCAGATCGTCGATCGTCCGTTTGCCGTCGCCATCGACATCCACTGCCTTGTCGAGAAGAGCAACAAACTCGGTCGCGTCATATTCCAGATAATCCTGATTCAGGCGGATCTGGTTCAGTTTGCTGACAACTTCAGCTTCGAGCTTGGCGCTGTCCTTGAGGTTGATATAAAGATCGTTATTGAGGTCATAGCTCGTGAAAGTACTGATCGTCCGGATGCCGCGGTCGATGTAATTCTGGATCAGCTTGAAGTAGGCATCAGCCTCCCCTTCATCCATCCAGCCGTTACCGTTCTTGTCCACCATCGGGAGCATTTCCCAGGCCAGATCAAAAAGAGCGAGATCCTTCTGCGTCACACCGCCGTCCTTATTGAGATCGACGCGCTTCAGGAGATAAGAATCAACTTCCAGGGCTTCTTTGCGGATCAGGTTACGGATAACATCAGCGTCCTTTGAGGAAACGGCACCCGAGCCGTCAATGTCGACGTAGTGGTCGAAGACCTTTTCGGCAATGCGGAGGTCTTCCGCGTCGATCGTGCCGTTGTCACTGACGTCGTAAAGGTCGACAATCTGCTGGCTGATGACCTTATTGCTGCGAATCAGCGTCACAACGCGGTTCATCCGCTCCAGGTCGGCATTGTTCAGAAGACCGTCATCGTTCTGGTCATAACGGGAAATCTGGATGCTCGCCAGAACAAGACCCGTCGGATCAGCCGCAATCCTGTTCAGAAGATCTTCAAGGTCATCGGCATCCTTCTGGTTCGTCGTGCCGTCACGGTTGATATCCGCATGCGCCACATGGCTCGGAAGAGCAACCTCATCGCGGGCAATAAGGTCGAGCGCCTCTTCAAGCGGAATCAGATCGGAACGGTTGACCCGGCCGTTCTGGTCGAGATCGAGAACATAGTCATCGCCGACCCTGCGGTTATGAAATTCCAGGGCCCATTCGAAGTCCTGAATATCGACAAAGTTGATCATGCGGTCGCTGTTGACGTCGGCTAGACCGGTTTTCTGCGCAGGATCCCAGATCGTATTGCTGTAATTGATCCCAAGCCACTCGATGACATTCTCGATACGGCTGCGGTCAAGGCGCGTGAAATTGCCGTCGCCGTTGACATCAAACTGACCCTGAAGGGCTTCACGCATCAGAGCGATATCGGCATCGTCAACGCGGTTGTCCTTGTTCACATCAGCATTAGGGAACTGCACAATCGTCTGACTGAGGTACACCAGCGTCTCAAGCTTCGCCTGGTCATTAGCATTCAGCACGCCGTTCTTGTCGAGGTCAAGCGCGTCACGGTCGCCCGTATTCACCCGTCCATCGCGGTTCACATCCGCGTGGGCGATCGCTTCCAGGAGCTGGGAGTCTTCAAGATTGACCTCAGCATCGCCGGTCAGGTTCAGCTTGGCCAGCTTTTTGAGTTCGCTCAGGATCGCGTAGTCAAACGCGTCGATTTCCCCGTTCTGATCAAGGTCATCCGTCAGAGCCTCGTTCTGAATCAGATCGTCGGCGTGACGGAACGTCTTGACTGAGAAGTTATCAAAAAGAACCTGCACGCCCTGGCTCGTCAGACCGACGCGCCCTTCGTCATAGAGGGAGTGAGCGACTTCAAATACATACTCGCCGTTGACGAAAACGCGGAAGGCTGTACCGCTGCTTTCAACCGTCAGGTTATAGAAGGTACGGTCGCGAAGACCCGCCTGATAATACCCTTCGCCTTCATAGCCGCCCCCGTACATCCCCATACCGCCGGGCGGCTGGAAAATGCCGGAGTCGCCGAAAGTACGTTCGCCGGAAGTCAAAGACTGGGATGCGAGAATCACCGGATCCGCGCCATTGGTGATGCGGCGGAACTGCACCGTGCGGTTATAACGGTTGATTACGATATCGTAATAGTTACCGTCATCCTCGCTGCGGAAGACAAGACCAGCCACCTGGTCCTGAATCGTAGAGCCGCCCGTAATACCTGTAAAAGCAAGATCAGTGCTGAGCACAAAGTCCTCAAGATTTTCGGTCTTGAGGAAGTTCAGGGCCGGCTGCTCACTGATGTCATTTTGACGGTAGAGACCGCTTTCAACCTGCCAGCTGCCGGTTTTGACATCCCAGTTCGGAGTCGCCTGCTTGTCAAATTCCTCGCGGTCTTCACGGGCCACCCAGAGTTCCTGGTCAATGACGCGGACGCCGCTGAGCTGGTTAAGGAAGCGGGCAGTGTCCTGAGCTGAATAGTCACGGGCGCCGACACGAATCGCAAAACCGGCCGCCGGGGCTTCAAGGAAAGCCAACGCCTTCGTCAAGCGGTCATCGCGAAGCTGGGATTTCAGAATCTCCAGATCCCGGGCATCGACTCTTTCGTCTCCGTTAAAATCGGCACGTTCAAGGTCAGCGTACTCAATATCCAGAAGTTTGCTGGAAATCTGGCTGATCAAATCAAGATCCGCCTGATTGACAGCGCCGCTGCCGTCAACATCGATACGGTAGCTGACAGCTTTCTGAATGGATGTCACGTCCGCAAGATTAATGATGCCGTCGCCGTTGATATCGGCCTTCTTCCCGATGTCTCTCTGTTTGAGCAGGTCGACAATCATGGCGCGGTCCTCTGCGTTCGTCACGCCATTACGGTTTACGTCACGGACAAGCACAAGGTTCGGGTCGTCGTAAGCAATAAGGTCGAGCTCATCAAACACCCGGTCGCGGTTAACGTCCGCGCGATTCAGGATTTTCTGCCCTTCAATCAGATCCGCGATCATCTTGCGGTCATTCTCATCGTAGAGACCGTCAGAATTGATATCCCACTGCGGCGCCGGCGGGTGAACAACAAACAGCTCAGTCACTTCAAGATCAAGATTACCGGCAGGATAATCAACCCGGACGAACTGGATCTGATGCGAACCTTCCGTGAGTTCCACGGCCATGCGTCCGCGTACTTTCTGGCCCGAAGCGGTATCCACGGTGATCGTTCCCTGTTTCATACCGTCGACATACACGTCAAAGCGGATCGTGCTTGCGGCGGACCCCTGAAGCTCAAGCCCAATCATATAACGTCCGTCCTCGGGTGCCTCAATGCTGCTAAAGGAGAAAGAACCGCCGCTGCGGCTTGTCGTGAGCTTGTCGCCGACCTTCGTAAACTGGGAAATGCTGTCCGCATCTCCCGCCTTGTGTCTGTCAATCGTAATGTCAGCGCCGTCAAGAGCATCCAGATCAAGCTGATCCATAAGCCCGTCTTTATTAACATCGGCCTTGGAAATTACGTCATAGGAAACATGGAACTGCGGTACACGGTAGGGTGCGCGGGTCCCCTGCAGAAGAAGATCACGGACAGCCTCAACGTCTTCCTGGTTGATGGTGCCGTTACCATCCACATCTTTGTAATACTTCATCGCGTCGGTGAGAAGGAAAACATCCTTGTAATCAACGCGGTAGTCGCCGTTGATATCAGCCTTGGCAAAAGTCTCCGGAGTCACGCCCAGCGTATCCACGAGAGCTTTGATATCCCGGACAGCCTGAAGATCCGCAGCCGTCTGGATTCCATCGCCGGTGAAGTCGTTCATCCGTTCGAAATGAAGCCGGAAGCTGTCAATTTCAGCGTTTGAAACCTTGCCGTCGTTATTGACGTCAACGCGTTCACGCAGGCGGTTCTTCACAGCTTCCTGAATCACAAGACGTTTCAGATACTCAAGATCACTCTGGCCGGCCGTACCGTCCCCGTCGAGATCCCAGTTAATGCCGTCGGCGAGGTAGCGTTCGTACTTGGCAACGTCAAAAGCATCCAGCACGCCGTCATTGGTGACATCGGCGCGGCGCAGCGTCTTCATTCGGTCAATCATCGCGGCTACAATGAGCTCGTCGGCATAGTCCTGATTCGCGGGACGGCCGTCACGGTTGATATCCGTTTTAGCAGCATCACCCAGATAGCCCGGATCATAGAGAACCGTACGGTCCGTATTATTGATCACCCCGTCCTTGTTCACATCGGCGAGGGTCTCCCAGACCACCTGGCGCGCGAGGTCGATGTAAAGATCCGCAGGAATCGGGTAATCCTCGGCGGGCACATTGCGCTCTTTCAAAACAAGGTTGTTACCGCCGTCCAGGCTGACATCGAAAGTAAACCATCCGATACGAATCCGGTGCTGCAGCGGAAGCTTGTAACTTGTGTACGTTTCAGAAGCGTCAGCAGCATTGGTCAGTTTGTAGGTACCGTCGCCGTTGGCCGTAACGTTGAAGTTCTTATTCAAAACCCGGATCGACGTCGTCGCGCTGCCTGTATGCGTCGTGCGGAGCATGAAGGTGCGGACCCCTGTAGAAGCGTTCAGCGTGACGTCATAGGCCAGATGACCGATCTCCACCGCGCCGCCCGTAACTTCATACTCCGTATTGTCCGGAGCCACAAGCACAACACGGCTGGACGGCGTCGTTACATTATAGGTAATGCCATTCAGTGTGACTGTCGGCTTCGAAGAGAAGAACTCCTGCACCCGGCTGAATGTCCAGATCTTCGTCGCGCTCGCGTAAGAAACTTCGTAAATCGCTCCGGCGACCTCGATACGGCCGTCCGCATCCTGCACAAAATGGTCGGGTCCGCGAACCAGTTCCCAGCGGTCAGAACCGTAGGCCTTGATCTCATACCGGCGTTCGCCGAGAACAACCGCCGGCGCAGTGCCGTCGATCGGTGTATCCGCCGTAATATTCTCGCGGGCGGTGACCTTCCATTCCTGACTCACGCTGTCCTGAACCAGTTCATACACAATCTGGCCAATTCGGACTTCCGTGCGGGCTTCATTGGACGGCCACTCCAGAGCGCCGTTGACAAACTTCACTTTACTGCCGTCGCCCTTGCGGATTTCGTAGACGGTGCCATCAACGGTTACTTTCTGCGTCGTTGAGTCCTGTGAAATTTTCTGGAGCCCTTCGATGTTCAGGGCATCGTAGATTTTCTGACTTTCCGCATACGCGTCAACGTCCGCCTGCGTAATCGTATGATCGCCGGTCGCATCTGCGTAACGCAGCATATCCTGACCAAACTTCTCCTGGCTGTAGAGTTCGTAGATGAAGCTTTCGACAGCGCGCTGCTGATCGCGAACCACGCTGATGGAGCGGGTCAGCTGAGCAATCAGACCGCGCTTCACATCCATATCGCGGTCATCGAGAACACCATCATGGTTGAGGTCAAGCTTGTCGAGCTGGGCAATCGCCTGTTCAAGAGCCGTCTTGTCAGCCGGATCCACGGTACCGTCCTGATTATCCTGCATTGCAAAAAGGCGATTAAAGAGGCGGACAACCTGTCCTTCGACCTTCGTACTTTCATAAAGGCGGACAAAGTTCAAACGGTCGGGATCTCCGGCATCAACACTAACCTGGAACTTGGCCTCATCAAGGTAAAGAAGGCTGCCGGTGCTGAGCTGGAACTGGCGGTCCGCGCGGGCAAAGGTCCATTCGCCGGCGGCATCCTTGCCGATCGTATACGTCACACCGTTCAAGTTGACCGTGTTATTAAGGAGGCCGGATGTCTGCTCGACCGCGCCGTGCGGTTCAACGAGGGTAACCTCATGGGTCGCAGGATCAATCTGGATCGCATAGGCGACTTCCTGTCCGCGGATATCGCGCATCGTCACCGTGCTCATGGCGGCGTCACTCTCAAAGCGGCTGAAACCGTCACGGAAGATAAGGCGTCCCCGTTCCGTATCCAGTGAAACCAGATAGATGCGTCCGCCGATCTGAACCGGAGCCGGTGTCTCCTGATGTTTGAAATCCTTCATCAAATGGAGAGTTCCCTGGTCATCAAGCTCCAGAGTGTAATGAACACCTTCGATATAGACCGCTGCGTCACGAATGCTGTTATAAACTTTCGGCCCCTTCGTGAAGGAATAGCCGCCTGCGCTGGAAGTCACGGTCCAGTCAAGACCGCCGATCTTGACTTTCAGAGTGCCTGCATCATCACGAACCTTGAAATCCTCGATTTCATGAAGTTTGAGGATCAGGCGGTCGCGGTCAACAACTTCAATCTTGTAATCGATCCCGTTAATCACAACGGTCTTATCTTCCGCGCTGTCAAACTGGTTACTGGCACCATCCTTGAACCGGTACTGCGTAAGACCGCGTTTTTCAATCGTGTAAACAATACCGCGAAGGCTGACCTTCTGATCCTGCGTATCAAAAACGGCTACCTGCGTCAGCGACACTTCGTTTGTGAAAGGATCGCGCCCGACAGAATAGGCGATTCCGCGAATGATCACCGTATCGGTGTAAGGGTCGCTTTCATAAGCCACTATGCCGTTATCAAACACATAAACATCTTCGCGGTAATCATAGGTGTACTTGTAACGCTCTCCGCCGACAAGAATCTCCGGCTCGAAAATTTCAGATTCACTGACGGCATGAACCCGTGCCAGCGTCGTCTTCGAACCGTAGTCCGTGCGTCCGATTTCATAAGTGATTCCGTTCAGCGAGACCAGCTTCTTGCCGTCGATGTCACGCTTGGCGGCGGACTGGAAACGGTCGGTTCCGTTATCAAAGATATAAACGTCGGTCCGTGAGTCATAAGAAACGACGTAATAATTACCGTCGATAACGAGCGCGTCCTTCCCCATCGTTTCAACCTGTTCCGGCTGAGCTTCGAGTCGAACGAGCTTACGGCTTTCATGGTCCGGGAGAATTTCATAACGGATACCGTCGATGCGGACATACTGATCTCCTGCAGCCGCGCGTGCCGCCAAAACGTCGTCACGGTAGAAACTGAGACTATTGTCGGCACCGCGGATGATCTCGTACTGACGGGCGCCAAGCTTCACGACCTGATCCGCAGCAGCAGAGGCCGTAAGCGTGCTTTCCGCCGGTACGCGGATCACGGCAATATCGCCGCGGCTGTTGACAACCATAACCTTATAGCTCTTGCCGTCAGCCATCGTGATCACACCGCCGGAGCTCGTCTGCGGTCCCCACCCTTGCTTCGCGAAAGTATAATTAGCACCGGCTTCACGGACAGTGTAGAAGTCCCGGCCAAGCTGTATGACCTGGTCCGCGCCATAAGCCACCGTGGGGGGAAGCAGCGACAGCTGCAGATTGCCGCTGCCATCCGCCTGCTTCGCATAACGTTTACCGTTGATCGTAACCTCGGTTTCCGCCGCGCCGATCGTAACACTGAAAAGGCCGCGCTTGACCGTGTAGGAATTATCACCGTTTTTGATCCACTCATAATCATCCCCGCCGAGAGTGAACACGCCATCAGCTGCATGGACGCTGTACCAGTTGATCTCCCGCTCCAGCGTAATATCCGTGCGCTGAATAATATTAAGCGTCACATTTCCCGTAGTGGCGTTCGTCGTGACCTTGAAACGGTAATCCGGCGTTTCCAGAATTTCATCGGGACCGACAATGCGGGACTTCAATGTATTGACGCCGTCAAAGAACTCATGGACTCCATCAGCCGAGCGCACCCAGAAACGTTTTCCGGACTGCGTGGTGCCGGGCGGATATTCCGAGATCAGCTCAATAACCTGATCGCCGGCATGAAGACTGGTTTCACTCTTCGGGACGAGATTGATCTTTTCTTTTCCAGCATCCACAATCACGATGTCGTAGTCAAATCCATTAATTGTAATCGCGCTCCCGAGAGCATTTGAAAGATAAGTGTCCGTGCCGTTGCTCGCATAATAACGCCCGTCCAAAAGCTTTTTGAAGGTGAATTCGCTGCCGCCCACGGCGAGCGTCTGATCTGCGGCAAGTTCACTGCTGATCATTTCCTTGAGGGTGATACCGCCAGCCGAAGTGACTTCAAAGAGACGTCCCTGGATTCTGATCGTCCCGCTCGCGAGATCGCTGCGGATTGTCACGCCGGGCGCCGTAAGTTCATAAACGCCGGATGCGAAAGTCCAACTGTACGATTCCTGCCCCACAAGGATGGGCTGTCCGGCGCCAGCTGCCGCTACGATTCGGTCGCGTGTCAAGGACACCTGCTTCGTCACCGCGTCAGTAACTGTGACCGTGTAAACAGCATCACGGATCCGGACTTTTCCGGTGAAGGGATTGCTTTCATATATTTTCTGTCCGCTCTGGAACACATAAACGCCGTTAAGTTCATTGAGACTGACGCTGTAGGTCTCTCCATCCAGCAGGAGCGTGAAGTCCGCCGCAGGGACGCTGACCGCGACATCGTCACGGACAAGGCGGTACGCGCCCGTGTAAGCATCCTGCGAAACACGGTATTTTTCGCCTTCAAGATTCACAACGCGGTTCGCGCCGCTGGAAACAAACTCTTCTTCGCCGTCCCAGAACGTAAACTGTCCGCTGACCGCGTCCTGACGGACCGAATAGAACTTATCGTTTATTTTGAGCGTATCCCCGCGTGCCGTTTCGCTCTTCGAATGCGTTTCCTCGAGCGTAACGCGCCCATTGACGGCGTCAATGAGGCCGTTAAAGTCCAGACCGTTCAGAGCAAGCCCCGAGAAATCACCTTCGACAACTTCCTTGCCCGCCCCGCTCCAGAAAGTGAAGGTGTTGTCCTGGAGAATATTGGCGCGGCGGATTTCGTCCGGATGAATTTCAGCGGCCAGAAAATCGCGGATCCGCTGAAGATACGCGAGATCCGCCTCATTCACTTTGCCGTCTCCTGTCAAATCCTTGACACGGGCCGCATCCAGAACCAGTTTGCGGTCATCAATGTCCACGCGTTTGTCGCCATTGTAGTCCCAGGCAAAGCTGGAATCCTGGCTGTAAGGGTTACTTCCCCCCGCCCATGACGTATAGCGATAAGAGCGGCGAGGATCAGAAGCAGGCGTCAGCATCTTTTCATTTACGAACCAGTAAGCCGCGTCGGCGACAATATCGATATCCTTCTGGTTGATCTTGATCTGGGCGCCGTCGTCGAAAAAGTTGAAATGCTCCAGGATGTACATCACCTGACGGCGTTTGGCCGTATCTTCAAGGGGAATGAGGTTATGGTCCGTCATCGTCAGGTTACCGTCACCGTCGCCGTCAAAATCCGTAATCAGCTTGCGCAGCGCAGCCGTGTCATCAACCCAGATCTGGCCGTCAGCATTCACATCCATCGCCGAAAGATTGACGCCGTCGCGATTCACGAAAGCGCGCCCGACTTCAACCGGGACTTCGCTGGAGATGTTCTTGAAGAGGAACTTTACGGTATGTTCCCCCTTTTCGACATCTTCAATAAGCAGGCGGCGTTCTTCATAACGGAGAGAATCGATCGCGTCAATTCTGAGGAGCCCCTTGTACACACCGTCAAGGTAAACCTCAACTTCGTATTTGAAATCGTCGGGAATGTCGCGGCCTTCCATCGAACGCATCGAAATCCCCGTAAAAATATCTGTGTTTTCATCGATCTGATATTTGTATTCCAGCCATGAACCTTCAATGCTTGAAGTCGTCACGCCCTGCTGGGTGGCTCCGGGATTTGTGAAACCCTGAGCACGGTCAAAACCGCTTCCAGCGCGCCAGCCGTCAACCGCGCCGCTTGAAGGATAAAGCAGTTTATAGATATCCTCGATGTACTTGATGTCAGCAGCATCCACCTTCTTGTCATTGCCGACAAAATCAAACTTGAGGTAATTGTTGTAGCTGTTAACAAGAATGGTCCTGTCCTCTTCCGTCACAAAGCCATCCTGGTTCACGTCCGCCTTGTCGAAATTCTCAACAAGGGCCTGGGGCAGCAGGGACCCTGTGTTGTCTTTATACTTGGCAAGCAAATTGAAGAGATCCAGCAGACGGCCCATATAATCAAGATCCTCATCATCGATCTTGCCGTCTTCGTTCATATCCGTAAGGTAATCCAGCATCTGAAACGCGAGTTCAAAATCAGCAACGTCCTCGACGTTGATTTCGCCGTTCAACAGACGCTTCTGGAAATCCCCGTCCTGAAAGGACGGCAGATGCTGGCTGAGCCACTTTTCAAGGTAAGCGGGTGTCGCGCCGCTGGTGTAGAACGGATTCGCGATCGAATCATATTCAAGGGCCTTGTTCTGATAGTAGGTATTGCGCGCGTAATCGGCCGCGTTGACAAGCGTTTCGCGGTCCTTGTAGTTGATATTTCCGTCGGCATTCAGATCGGCGAGAGAGTTCTGGTTTTCCGCGTACAGGTTATAGTCGAGGCGGTCCACCTTGCCATCCTGGTTAAGATCGGAGCGGTCCACAAAGGTCTGCTCAGCCATCATATCCTGGATGACATCCGCGTCTTCCTGATTCACAAACCCGTCACCCGTAACGTCAATCTTTTCTTCTTCACGAAGGCGGACGGGAATCTTTGTAAAATCCATCCTGTAGAGGCGGTTGCGGATCGCGACAAGCTGCTTGCCCGGAATACTCGTGAAAATTTCGTTGGTCCCCTGCTCAGTAAACTTCAGGTTTCCTCCGCCCAGATCCTGCACCGCGTACTTAAGACCGCTGCGCAGCGTAATTTTCTTGTTTGTGATCGTAAGCTTGCCGCGAGGTGTTCCGTAACTGATAAAGAAACGCTCCGTCCCGATATTGATTTCAGTATCAGCGTAGCCGAACGGACCATAAGTGACAGTGCCATCCATACTGACAAAGCGCATCTGCTGGGCACCGTCATCCAAAACGACGCGATAAGTGCGGTTCGCAAGGACAATACGGTATTCCGTATCAGCCTGAACACTTGCGATCGAAGCGCTCATTTCAAGGAAGTAAGGCTTTCCGTCAACGGTGATTTCGGTATCGGAATAGTTAAACGGCCCTTGATTTGATGCTCCAGCGAGCCCCTGAAGAGTGAATTTCTTGTTCACATTGTCAAATACGACGCGGTAGTTTTTCCCGCCCGCGGCGAGAATCGCCTCGTTGTTGTCGATCACACTGGCCGCCGCGAGACCGTCGTAAAGATAAATCGTCGAATTATTAACAATACCGCTGGCGCCAAGGCGGCGGGAAACAACAAGATCCTTGCGCTCGTCAATTCGAACGTCATAAATCTGGCCTCCGATATCAAACACAACGCCGTAGGCCTGCTCAGGATCACGAATTGTCTTGAAGGCAAGCGATCCATCCGCTTTATGAAGCGTAAAGTGACCGGTCGGGACACCGCTGACCATCTCAGTCTTCATGCCGTAGGTCACGCCGGCGATTTCGATCATCTGGTCGTAAAGATTCTGCGCTTCCTCAATAACCGCCGAAAGGAGGATTTCCTTCGTATTGGTGTTAAGGACCTTGACCGTATACTTCTGACTACCAAAAGTCACTTCCGTCCCGGCGGCATTGCTCTGTATGTTCGAAACACCGGGCGAGGTAAACGTGATCTGATTCCCGCTCAGCGTGTACTCCCAGATGCGGTCTTTTCCGAGAGCCTCGTCATAAATGGCGATCGAATTTATCGTCGACCGGAATTCACTCTTAACCCTGGGTTTCAGAATGGAAATCGCGCCGCTCGACGGATCCTTCTCAACGATAAACGTCGCGCCTCCGATCTGACCCTCAAGACGACGGTTAACCGTTGTAAAAGTTTCGCCGCCGTTAAGAACGTTCGTGAACCGGTATTCGGTATTCGGATTTGCCGGCTCCACGGCAGTGACGTCGTAGAACTTGCCGTCTGCCCAGAGCGTCTGAACATTTGCATCCGCAGGGATCACCTTACGGGGCGCTTCTGTCAGCTTGACCTTGGCCTTATTCAATCCGTCCGTAAATTCCAGCAGGTACTTGTTCCCGCCGATTGTGACTTCTGTCGCCGAATACGGAGCCGTGAAAATGTTCGCGCTTTCAATGGCCTGAAATTCAACGCGGGACGCGCCGTCATTGGCCACGACGCGGTAAACGAGTCCATCCACGCGGATCGTATACCCCAGATCCACACCGGCACTCGAAAGAAGAACTTTCGAGAGCTCAAAATCACCCGCCGCGGGAATATCTTTCATAACCTTATAGACCGTCGTCCCAAGCGTCAGGAGGCCGCCCGCGTCTTCCGTAGAAACGTTACCTCCGACAACCTTCGTCAACCGGACCTTGCCCGCAGCATCCGTATAAACATAGGCCTGTCCTTCAACCCAGACACGTTTTTCTGCATCGGCGCTGGAAAGAGCACTGACTTCCGTGAGACGAACCTTGCCGGTCACAGCCTCTTCAAAGACACGATACGTGACACCTGAAACCAGGAACTTCTGTGACACCGTCACAATATCCGCAAGCACCTTGCGGACGTCTTTCAGACGGTACTCATTGCCTTCCTTGACGACGTCATAGTACTCATTAGCAATTTTCACCGTATGACTGAAGACTTCAAGGCCCTGTGTTTCAACTTGAAGGAGTCTGATATTGCCGGCCGGATCAAGAACAACAATGTCATAAACTTTACCGTCCATCTGAACCGTTCCCTCAAAGGCGTTGCTCTGAATGGGCTGACCGCCGGCGCGGACATCAACAAACGAGTATTTGCCTGTCGCTTCGCTGTATGTTACTTCATAGACTTTGCCGTTATGGGTCAGCGTCTTCTTCGCAACCGCCGCGCTCATCGTGCGCGGCTGAACGAGCTGGATGCTGCCTTCCTCGGTTACGCGGACAATATAAGAAGTGCTGTTGAGCGTAACGGCACCTGTCGTGCCGTTGCTGTCAACAAAAGTGCCGGTTCCCATCAGGGTGAACCGGTAAACATTCCCGCCGCGGCTTTCAACGCGGTATACCTTGTCACCAGCGGTCATCCAGTCTTCCGTCACGGTCGCGGCAGCCTTGGGAATCTCGACAAGCTGGATGCTGCCATCGGCAAGCTGAACAACGCGATAGGTCTTCTGCTTGCCCGTCCCCTGATGCAGCGTCACCTGCTGTTTGCCGTCAACGGGCGCGCTCACGCGCTCAGCTTCAACACTCGACGTGAAGTGAAATACGCCCGTGCCGTCCTTAGTCACACCGTAGAAATCGCCCTCGACGAGCATCGTCACGGCGGCATCCATCTGGCTCGTGACCGGCTGACGCACAATCGAGATCTGACCCTGCGAAGGATTATTATCGACGAGCTTATACGTCACACCATTCAGGACGACCGTGTTATTCGTAGCGTTGCTCGACGCACTCTTTCCGCCGTTGGTCAAATGCGTGAAATTAAATGTGTTGCCGCTCTTGGTCACGTCATAAACCTCAACGCGGCGGTCCGTATAACTGAGAAGTGACAGCCCGGAAAAATTCACGAGCGAGCGGTCACTCATAATTCCCATGGAACCCGTGCTCGGAGTATTATTCAACTTGAGATATTCGAAGACCTTCTGGCCGTTCAGTGTGAAATGATAGAAATTTTCACGAGCCTGGAAGCTCCAGTTCATTTCCTGGCCAAACTTGATCCCGCCCGAAAAAGGAAACGAAGCCGCTTCCTTCTGGACACCGGCGATCACCTCATAAACGATGACCCGGCCGTTCGCGCCGTCGATCAGCATCCACGAGTAGTTCTGAGCATCGCGGTAGCGGAAGACTAGACCCGCGCTGCGGCCCGAAGAACCGTTGCCATCAATCTGAAGCGTGCCGTTCAGGTCAAAGTTTTCAGGAACCGTAATACCGCCGGCAATCATGGCCGTCGCCTTCGCTGTCCCGGCTGAGGCCTGAACGTAATGACCGTTGACGAGGGTCCAGCCGTTGGCTGCGGGAATATCCCCCGCATCCATCAGGCTGTTCGTCCCGGTCGGGATCATCGGCGTTGAAACCATGACTCCCCGGTGAGCCCCGGCTTGAGACCAGTCGCCCGTGACCTTTTCACTCTTGGGTGCCGTGCGGACGCCGAGCGCATCGTGAGCGGTCAGGTCGGCCGAGTTGACAATCTTGTCCCCATTGATGTCCATGCGGGCATCATAGGCCATGTCCTTGACGAGGATCGAATGGACTTCAAGCCCCGTTTTCTGCTGAGCCTGATTCCAGTTCGCTTCGGGATTCGTCCAAACAAGCCGCAGCTTGCGGCCGCTCTGTGAAACCATTCCGGTGAGGTCGACGCGCAATTTATCGGTCTGGACGCTGTTCTTGTCCGCAGGCACCGCGATCGTGCCCACAGGCGTCGTCATATCGTCAACAAAGACATCGAACATATAAACGTAATCCGCACGCGGCAGATCAAGTGTCGAAGGCGACTTTGCATCGATTGAAATCTCATACACGCTGCCGCCCATCGTCATCTGGTATTCCAAGTAAATGGGTGAGGAACTGTCGCTTGTGCTGTGCGTCGCCAGCATCCGCGGCCCGTCCACGGCGAAACGGTTCTTTTCGGTGAATGTTGTCGGGCTCGTTACTGTCGGCTCAAGACGACCGGCTTCATCCACAGCATCAATCATCGCGCGGTCAGCGCCGTCAACAACCCCATCCTTGTTTAAATCACCCGCAATGATCTTCACAAGTTCATGACGCCCCTGCGCGTCCTTGACGATCCAGTAATCGGTTCCCCCTGTCGTGATGCGGCTCTTGGAAACGTCGCTTTCATCGCCGGCCTGACCATTGCGGGTCAGGAAGAGGCGGCCGTTCTGCTTTTCATAGAAGTAGTAGATCTGGCCGCCCAGCTTGATAACTTCAACAAAAGAGGAATCAGAGGCGTCCTCAAGAACCGGCACAAGATCGTTAACCTCTACAATGCCGTCCTTGTTTTGATCCGCACGGGCATCGTACTCAGGGTAACCGAACGTCACCTTGCGGATCTCGGCCGAGAGTCCCTGCTGGTGACTGATCAACTCAAAGCGGACGCGGTGCAATCCCGCATCAAGGGAGGCGAAAAATTCAGCCAGTTCAAAACTGCTCTTGTTCGTCGGGACTTCAATCGTCTTGAAAGGTTTCGTCAAATCATCAATGTAAACCGCCCAGGTCGTCTTCGGCTGGCTCGCGTCTTGAGCCGTCTTCAGTTCAAAGCTGAGTTTGAAGTCATCTTCACGAGGAGCGTTGAAGAGATAATCAACGTAATAACGTTTACCCTGTTCGTAGTTATTGACCGTAACACCTTCCCAGCCCGCGCTGAAATTCTTCACAAGGAACGTTTCACTGCCCTGCTTCACCTGCGGAGGCGTGGTTCCAAGCGCGCTTTCGATAATGCTGGTGTCGGAAGAATTCGTCAAGCTGTCGGCATTCACATCACCGCGCAGCTGCTCGGCAAGAATGACACGGCCTTCGTGGTTAATGATTACGTCATACAGGAGGCTGTCAATCGTCACCGTCTTGTCCGGGTTCGTGCGGATACGTTCCGAGCCGCGGATCAGTGTGAAAGTTCCGTCCTCGCGGTGAGCGATGATCGTGAAGGCCTGCCCCTTAAGCGTGAACTTCTGAACATCCTTCGTGTTCGGGTAGAGTTCCTGAAGTTTGTCAAAATCAGCCTGGTCAAGAACGCCGTCATTGGTCAAATCTGCATAGCGGCTCGCCGCCGTGTTACGGATATGCAGCATCCCGAACTCCACAGCACCGGCATTGGCAATTTCTTCGTCGTTTTCCCAACGGAAACCGAGTGTGTGCTGTCCCTTCGTCAGGTAAACGCGCACGACGCCTTCTTTCCAATCCGCACGGCTCAGAGCAGCGCGCATGTTCGCTGTATGCGCCCCATCCCGCAGAACTTGAATGTTGTAGCGGTAGTCCGCCGGAAGCGGCGCTCCGGTGCTCGCATCCTTGAGATCAAGCCCGAATTCATACCACCCTTCTTCCGTCGCGTTAAAAGCGAAGTTGAGAGCAGCGTCGTCTTCGGTTGTAATCAAGGTCTTGTAATCCGCGCCAAGTTTCCAACCCGTGCTGTCATCACGGGACGTGTAATCGACGGCATCATAAGAGCCCTGAGCAAGCTTGCTCTGGCTGATAAGAAACGCGAAGTCCTCATCATTGACAAGCCCGTCGAGATTCATATCCTGCGCCAACCGCTCGGTCAGGTAGATCCGGCCTTCCGCCGAAGTCATGATGATGTAGTTGGTGGCGCCGATCTGAACGATCTTGCCCTGAGCGTCGCTGTCGATCCAGTTGACTGTCGACACCGTTCCGTTCGTGAAGCGGTAACGCCCGTCCGCCATCTTGTTGACGATGTACTTTGTGCCGGAAACATTGACCGCGCCGAACTGCGCCGTTTCAGGCATCAAATTCTGCAGAGCGACAAGGTCGCGGGAATCCAGGAAGCCGTTCTGATCGAGATCCGCCTGATAATCGACACGGCTTTCTGTGAGCGAGATTTTCTTCAGATCAAAACCGGCAGCGCCGACTTCGGTGATTTCTTTCCAGCGGATCGTGATGTCGCGGGTTCCCTTCACAAGAAAGATCTTCAGTTTGCCGTTCTGGTACGCCGGATTCGTCGCATCAAGACGGATTTGACCGTAACCTTCGATATCCAGGTACATGCGGGAGTAAGCGTTCGCAGAGCCTGCCGAAAGATTGCGGGCCAGAAGACTCAGGTCATAATAACCAGTCTTGTCGACTTCAAAACGGTACGTGATCGCATCGCCCGGAGCGGCGGTGTTAACGACGGAGCCGTCCGCCTTCTGCGTCCACTTGTTTCCGTTTTGCGCGAAATAGTCGCGTCCTTCGTACGTCTGCGAATAATAGGTCATCTGCTGGATCGCATAATCCCAGTCAGCCTGGTTCACAGCACCATCGAGATTCACGTCTTCAGCTACAAAATTGACAAGAGACCGTTTGCCCTCGGCGTCTTCAAGAACAACAAGCTTCACAAGTCCGCCCTTGGCGACGTTGTAGACCTCGACGAGGTTTTTGCCCGGGACACTCTGGAAGAACTGCCCTGTGGACTGCTCGTAAACCGAGTAAGAACCGTCGGCGAGTTTCTCAACATAATACGTCGAACCGCCGTAGCTGACCGTCTGCTCATTGGCCGAGTCGGGGTTTTGAACCATCCAGCGGATCACGTCCTTCACATCCGTGACGCCGTCTTTGTTAAGATCGCCGCTGACACCCATCGAAGCGTCACGAAGGACAAGCCCGTCGACTTCAAGTGAGGCGGGGCCCTGCGTAAAATCGCCGGTGAGATTCGTGTTGGAGTCACCGTCGTTCTTCCAAGTATAAGTAATCGTGTAACGGCCGGCTTTCAGGGTCGCGCGAACCGACCCTTCCTGGAACTCATCAGAAGAAGGAACCCGGATCGAATAACTTCCGCCGCCCCCGGAAATACTGACATCCATAAAAAACCGGTACCACGGCATCTCCGAAGCCGCGTTACGCATCAGCAGAGCGATGTCATAGACGCCGTCGGCGCCGACTTCAAAAGTGTAGGCAATCTGCGACACACCTTCATCGTCATTGACCTTGAGTTTCGTGCCGGAGTCGGACATCTGCCAGCCGGCCGCCTTCGTTTCATAATCACGGGCTCCGAGGCGGACCGAAGGAAGCAGGGCCGTTTCACGAAGAAGGTCAAGATCCGTTTTGTTCACTTCACCGTCCAGATTGAAATCGCCGTCGAGTTTTTCTTTGAGAACGTAAAGTCCCGTGTCCGGATCTGTAAAGATCAGGAAGTTCTTTTCCGTCGGCAGATCTTTGTCCAGCGTCACTGTGCGGCCGGCAGCATCACTCTCATACCAGTTGGAGAAATCAGAAGTGAACCGAATCTTGCCGTTAGCCTGACGAATCGCCTGAAAAACCTTAGAACCCACGACCACACGGTGCATGTATTTCTCAGCAGGATTCTGACGGAACCATTCCGTGAGGTCATCGACACTGACTGAACCGTCCTTATTCAGGTCGGCGCGCGTATCGACACTGGCCGAGCGAAGGAAGACACTCTTGAGCTTCAGATTACCAGCCGGCGCCATGTCATCGTTGTTCCAGTTGATCGAAATACCGCGGGTCCCCTTGGTAAGATAAACGCGGACCGTGGCCTGGCCGTTCGGGAAAGCGCCTGTCGGAATACGGATATCTCCGTAACGGGTATTTCCCGCCTTGATCTCAAGATTATAGAAGTGCTGGGCGCCGAAAGGTCCGCCCGTCGCGAGCGCGTCGACGCCGAACTCGTACCAGCCGTCTGCCGGAACCGTAAAATTATAGGTGATCTGACCGTTCTTGGACGTCACGACCGAGGCACCGTCGATATCAAGACGGTAGTCGTCCGTCTTGGCAGCATAATCAACAGCACGCTGTGTGCTCGAATATTCCTGGGATTCGGCAGCCAGAAGAGCCGCGTCAGCATCATCAATCACGCCGTTGCGGTCCATGTCTCCAGCGCGTATTTCTGTCAGCGAAACCGTACCATTTTCCTGCCGGTTGATCCGGTAATCCTTGCCGCCAAGCTTCACAAATTCATTCGCCGCGTCACTAAGCACGGTTACGCCCGCATCCGTTTTAAAGGCCATCGGAACCTTCGCTTCCGCATAATCCATGATCCGGTACGTCACACCACCGACCGACACAGACTGCGCGTTCGCTACATTCGGACGAAGATCCTGCCACGCCATGAAATCTGAGGCATTCACAATGCCATCCGCGTTCTGGTCCATCGACTCCCGCTGATCCGCCGCGCGGACAAAAGCGCTCTTGATCTCAAGGCTGCCAGGCAGCTGAACACCGCTGGCATCGACCCAATCCGCAAGGTTGACCCAGCGGTAGCTGATCTTGTGAGCACCGGCCGTAAGATCCGCTTCGAGCGTCCCGGTGACATAAGTCTGGGAACCTTCAACGCGGATCTGCCCCTTCTTCTGGCCGTCCACGTAAACATCAAGGTGATAGCGGTAACCTGCAGGCAGCGCGATCTGGGAGCGCAGCGCGATACCGAGATCGTAACTGCCATCAGCGGGAACCTCAAAACTGAACCCAAGCTCGCGCTCTTTCACCGTCACCATCGTATCTCCTGAAGGAATCGTCCACGGATCTGTTCCCCAGAATTCTCCTGTTTTGGTGTCGTACTGAGTGGCCGCCTTAACCGCTGAGAACTTTTCAATCTCCTGGCGGTAAGCGTCACGGTCCGCAAAGTTCGTCACGCCGTCACGCGTCGCGTCAGTGGCCATCCATTCAAGAAGTTCAAGACCGGCAGCCTGATCATTAATCACGTAACGTTTGCCTTCAAGCATCACTTCCTTATCGCCAGGCTTCGTAACCGTCCATGTTTTCGAGCCATTGTCAAAGAACGAATAGATCTTCGGCTCGCGGTCCGTTCTCCAGATGTGATAATCATGTCCGTTCACCCGCAGGCTCTGCTTGAGGGAAGAAGGAGTTTCCGCTGTAAGCTGTCCCAGGTCGCGGATATCAAAGATCGCATCTTTGTTGAGATCTGCTACCTGCGGGATTGCGGCGTCGCGAAGGAAGAACTGCTGGAACTCAAGGGCACCCTTGTTCAGCGCCTCTGCATCATTGGCCCAGTTGAGTTCAATGCTGTAATTTCCGGCTTCCAGCATCATTTCGAGTTCCCCGGTCATGAGGTTGTTGCGGCTGTTCAGGAATTCGAGAACCCCCTTGGTCTGGCCGTTAACCTTGATCGTCAGCTTGTACTTGTATGCGGCGGCAATGCCGGCATCGCCGATATCTTTCAGGACCGCGCCAAAGTTGTAAATACCCTGCTTCGTCACGTTGAAATCATAGGTCACGCTGCTGTTCACGGTTGTGCGAAGAGATTTGCCGTCCGCCGCGTAGAAAACCTGATTTGATTTCGAGGAAAAGTCCGTTCCCAGCTTGTTTTCGGTGGACTTGTCGAGGTAGCTGTTCATGCGGGCCAGGTCTTCGGCATCAACAACACCGTCATAAGTCAAATCTTCAGGCAGACGTTCCGTCAACCGGCCTTCACGCGTCGCGGGATCAATGCTGAGGATGTAATCCTGTTTCTTGCCCGCGCCGTCATCGATAAAGACAAGGTTGCCTTCCTTATTGGAGCGCCAGAAGCGCGCACCATCGGAAACTGTGAATGAACCGTCAAAATTATCAATCGCAAACAGCCGCTTCGGCTGCGCGTCGCCCGGGAAAAGGTGCGGCGCCATAGGGAATACAATCGCTGTTGAGCTGAAGCCGGTGATGAACTGATCGAAATCCTGCGCATCGATCTTGAAATCCTTATTGAGGTCACCCCATGCGTAATAGGATTTCACGCCCTTAAGGTCTGCACTGGGGCCTGCGATCACGATACGGTGACGGCCCTGTTCAAGATTCAGGCTGACGCCGCGGCTCTGAAGCACGTCTTCTGTGCGGTCGAACGTGACGACCTGGGCCAGCGTTCCATCCACATAAACCTGGAACTCGGCTTTATAGTTTGCACCTACACCTTTCGGAAAAACGTAATCAAGGGCCAGCACATAATCACCGCCGAGCCCGAGTTCGTCTTCAGGCTGAATGTCGAGGTGATAAGCGTTGCCGACCTCCCAGGATTCACGCTGGACCGGTTCCACTTCAAGGTACGGCGACGCAATGATCGTGCGCATCAGCTCAAGATCCTTACCGCTGATGTATCCGTCCTTGTCCACATCGGACACAATGTTCTGGACAAGCTGGCGGCGCTTTCTTTCTGTATCATCCGGATCAAGCTGGACGAGGTATTCGATCATCTGATTATTGACTTCGACGCTGACAAACCGGCCCGTGGCATCACTCTTGTAAGACACGGAGCCATTCGTCACTTCAAACGTGCCGTCATAATTATGAACAAGGTAGAAGTTCTGGCCCTGCAGGGTAATCGGATCAATCCTGCCGGAGAGAGCGGCCTGCTTGCGGAAGATTGCGGCATCCTCATCTGTGACAAAGCCATCCTGATTAAAGTCGGCCCGAAGATCCGTTGAGCGGTAGAAAGCCTGGGCGACCTGAAGCTGCCCGCGGCCCGTTTCGGGGTTAACCCATTCGAACCGGACGTCCCGCGTTCCTGAGAGAAGATCGATATTGGCATAAACTTCCTGAGAAACAGCATTTCCCTCTTCATCGTAGATGATGCGGCCGCCGGTATAAGCATCGCCCGACTGCGGACGGCCGAATTCACCGTTCCAGTAGTAGCTGTAATCATTCATCAAATCCTGGCCATTCCAGAAACCATAGTGATAGGAATCCTGCATCATGCCTGCGTCATTCGTGCTGTAGCGGTTCATGCCCTGCACGTAACCGTTGCCGTCAATCGTCAGATCGAGCCACGCGACGCCATTGCGGTAAAAAGTACGGCCGGAACGAACCGTTGAAGCCTGAGCGGGTATATGGCGGACATCATCCCAGAAATCCGAAGACTTGTCGGTCAGATTGACCGGAGAAAGGAAGCTGTAACGATCACTTGAATAAAGTGTCCCGCTCGCGTCCATGGCCATGACCGTGAGTCCGATCGCTTTACCGTTCCCGTCCACACGCACGTCGATCAGCGGCTTGCCGTCTTTAAAGAACGTGCGTCCCGTGCGCTTCTGCGCGTTTGACACTGGCTTGCCTTGTCCGGCATCCCAGTAAGCTGTAAAGCTTGCCGCGAGATTCTGAGGCGTGTCATAAGCAAAGCGGTCCTGATAAACAACTGCACCCGCAGCGTCCAGCTTGTACGCGTAAAGCTTCGTCACCTTCCCCTGGTCATCGAGAACAACCGATCCTAGGGCTTTGACACCATCAAAGAAAACGCGCGTCGAGCGAACCGCATCATATTTCGGAGCGCTGCCGTCCCAGTAATCCGAAGCGGAATCAAAAAGATCCTTGCCGCTGGCGTAACGGTACTCATCAAGAGTCAGGATTTTCCCAGCCTCATCTGTCACATACTGAAGCACGCCGCTGACTTTGCCCTCGGCGTTTAACTGAACCGCGATGAAGGGTTTACCGCCCTGATAGAAGAAGCGTCCCGAAAGCTGGGCATCGCGAGGAACAATGCGCGCGCGATCCTTGTCCCAATAAGTCGCATAATCAGGATAAAGAACCTTTCCTTCCGCAAAGTTGTATTGATCCTGGCTGAGAAGGTTGCCGCCAGCGTCGTACTTCATTACCGCGAGACGCCCAACACTGCCCTCGGGATTCAGCATGGCGATAACCGCCGGCTTGCCGTTCTCATAATAGGTGCGGCTCTTGATCGAGGCGCCTGTCATGTAGGGCTTGTTCTCGTCCGCCTTCCAGAAGTCAGCAATGTTGGAGCTCGCATCCCGTTTAATAGCGAGCGTGTATTCGTCGATACTCAGGATCGCGCCGGACTCGTTCGTCACAATGCGTTTCATGCCGATCACTTTGCCGTCCGTATCGAGCATCAGCCCCAGGTACGGATGCCCCGAAGCGTCATTAAGAACCGTGTCCCCGAGCGTGACAGACACCGGCTTCTGCTGTTCCATGGAAAGATTCTGATACTCGCCGTAGTCTTTGCCGATTTCACCGCCGTCCAGACGAAGCGTCTGGCGAAACTCGCCGTCGACATACATATTGAGGAGGAACTCATAACCTTCTGCCGCGCCGAGACGGTTCAAGGCTTCGATACCCACCTGGTAGGTTCCGTCCATCTCAACATCGAAACGGTAATCCAGATAGCCGCCCGACGTGCCATAAATATCGCTGCCGTCAAGCCCCCATGAACCGGCACGGGAAATAAAATCAGCGCCATCCTTGATCTCACGGGGCAAATAGGCCGCATTGCGCATAATGGCAACATCAAGAACATCGATGGCTCCGTCCTTGTTGAGGTCGCCTGCCAGATCTTTCACGATACGGACCGCTCCAGTGGCGGGATGCGGATCCAGAACAAGGTAGCGCTGATCATCAAGCGTAATGAAATTCCGCTGTCCATAAAGGGCCAGCTGCTCGCTGCGGATCAGATTCCCCTGGCCGTCTTCAAAAGTATAAAGTCCGTTGAACGGGCTGTAATGAATCAGGTAATCCTTGCCGTCCAGCTGGATTTTCTGGGTCGCGACAAGGTTGCTGCGGGCAGGTGAATTCATGAAAAGATCGTAGTCAGCCTGGTCAACGCGGCCGTCCTGGTTAATGTCGGAAAGCTTATAGTAGCCGGAATCGCGGATCGTCGAGCGAAGCAGCTGAACATCCTGATCGTTAATCACCTGGTCGTGGTTGTAGTCGTACTCCGCCTTGAAATCATCGCGGCGCAGCACCATATTCTGGACCTGGACTGTCGGAAAGATATCGCGCTCGTTGTTGTCATCATACTTCCAGTCACGGCGGCCGTAATCACGCTTGTAAGGCGCGCTGTTCGTCCAGCGGAAGACAATGTCATGGACTCCGGCGCCAAGTTCTACCGAGATTGTTTCCATGTTGAACTGCATATTGCTCGCGCGGATTTTGACGCGGCCGCGAAGCTGGCCGTCAATAATCACGTCAAATTCGTAGTAACCGTTCTCCGGCAGGGAAAGCGCATCCATGCTGCGGACATTGAGACCAATGTCGTACGTGCCGCCAAACGTCTGCACGCGGTACTGCATAAAGTTATCGAACTGACCGTCATCCGGTGAACGCGCCGCGTACAGGGTGCTTCCCTGGACGGTGTAGTTCTTCGAATCCACACGCTGAACGGCATCCATCGTTATTTCCTGGGAACCCCGCAATTCTTCAAGGGCATCAATGTCAGCCTGGTTCTGAACCCCGTCCCCTGTAACATCACCGCCGAGGAACATGCGCGTGACACGGTCCAGAATCTGCAGATCACTCGCATCCACAGTACCGCTGCCGTCAATGTCAGCCTTGTAAACCTTTGGAAAGGATACGGCATCATCAGCCTTAGTATTCCTTGAAAGCTCTTCCCAATCGCTGAAGCCGTCGCCATCCGTATCCGCCTTGTAAGGATCCAGGTTCATGACGCGGGCCAGAGTGTTGCCCGCCATAACCGTGATGATGTCATTCAGAATTCCGACATCGATACTGTTCAGGACATGATCGCCATTAAGATCATACTGATCGATCTGGGCGGGAGTCAGATTCGCAGCATTCGCAATTTTCTGCTGCAGCAGCGTCACATCATTCTGGTCAATTTTATTATCCTGGACGAAATCGGCACGGGCCGAAGTCTCAATAAGGTCTTCAAGACCATCGCCGTCGGAATCCGCAAAAACCTTCTTCGGTACGGAAAGTTTCGAAAGAGGGCTGGATCCGCGGGCAATTTCTTCCACATCAGAGAAACCGTCCCCATCCGTATCAACCTTTGTCTTGTCGGTTCCCCACGCTGTTTCATCAGCGTCAGAGACGCCGTCTCCGTCGGTGTCCAGCAGTTTCGGTTTTGGGCGGGAGGCCGCACTCAAAGGATTCGTTGACGCAAGCTGCTCTTCTTTGTCACTGAAGCCGTCACCGTCGGAATCGGGCTGATCAGGATTGGTTTTAAGAGCCGCTTCTTCTTCGTCAGAGATACCGTCACCGTCGCGGTCGGTTGCTGTCGGTGCGGGTTTTTTCGTCGGATCCTTGGGATCGGTATTGTTCGCTTTTTCCCAGCCGTCAGAGAATCCATCGCCGTCTGTATCGGGATTTTCAAAGCTTGTACCCAGTGTCTGTTCCACGGAATCAATCACGCCGTCGCCATCGGAATCGGGCTGAAGCACAATGTTAACAGGCTTGCTGGCAGCGCTCAGAGGGTTGGTGTTGCTCGCAATTTCCCAACCATCAGAGAATCCGTCGCCGTCCGTATCAGCTTTATAAGCATTGGCATCATTGACGTCCGCAATTCCATCACCGTCAGAATCCGCAAGCACGGCCTTAGGCTTGCTGGTCGCATCGTTGGGTTTAAAACCGCGGGCAACTTCTTCACCGTCTGAGAAACCGTCACCATCTGAGTCCGCATCCTGCGCGCCCTTCAGGCCGTCACCGTCAATATCCAGATCCAGCCCCATCGCAATTTCATCGGCGTCGACTAAACCATCGCCGTCTGAATCGCCAAGGAAAAGCGCCATCGCGCGCGTAAAGCGGTCAATGTCAGCCGTATTGATGAGACCGTCTTTGTTGATGTCCGAAAGACGCTGCACAAGCTCTGAAATACGGTTAAGAAAGAAATAAGCGCCGGTCACCTTGTCATCACCCAGGATACCGATATAAGCGCCGGTCTTATCGTCATAGCGGCCGAGGATGTCACGGTCAACCATGCTCAGATTGCCGCTGCGGTCAATATCAAAAAGCTCAAACGTTTTGTGATCGATGCCTTCCGGAAGATCCCGAATATCGAAGACACCATCCTTGTTGCGGTCAAGAAGTTTGAGAAGTTCCGGTGTCATCTCAAGGTCTGCGGCAGTCGTCAGCATGTAAAAGTCACGGTTCTGGGTAAGCTCGATCATTCGGGAAACCGACATGTAATCATCGAAACCAAAACCGGCGGCTCCGATTTTACGTTCAGCTTCGTCCTTGATGATTTCATCCGAGTCCAGATCAAGCGCCATGGCGGCAAGGATCACCGACACGTCGCCAAGATTCTTGAGTTCATCAATATGGAGGATCTTCGCATCATCCTTGATGACGTCCGGATCACCCTGATCCTGCTCACTCCATTTATCCCCGATTTCGACTTCGTCATTATTGAAGTCGAGACCGAAATCAATTTTCTTGTCACTGAGCTGGTTATACCGCTCCGGCCGGAACACGTCGTTCTTGTAGAAAAGATTCTGTTGCTCCTGATAACGGAGGATCTCGGTAAACGTTGCAGAGTCTATGTCTTTCATCGTGCTGACCGCATGATCAATCAACGCAGCATCCTTCGTATCCAGACGGCCGTTTTTGTCAACGTCGGAACGGCGCCAGATATTTTCCATTTCGACAAAAGCCGCCAGCAGATCCCGGTCGTTGGCAATATTGAGAAGTTCATTGCCGCCGATAGGCACTGGGGTCTGATCATACTTGTTCAGATCATTCTGATCGACAATGCCGTCACCGGTTAGATCAGCAGCTTTGATGGCCATCTCAAGACGGATCGTCTTTTCAATTGCGTCGACATCCGAAGCGTCAACCTGACCGTTCTGATTCCGGTCATAAGTGCTGTACATGAACATCTGGCGGATTCGGATTCCCGTCTCAAAACGATCTTCCCCGTTCACCTTGTCATTGATCCATTCAAAGCGGATCTTATGATTCCCGGCGTTAAGATTCAGATTCAGCCATCCCTTCTTGGGATCCTGCGCCGAAGCCAGGACATTAAAAATACCAAGCTCCGTCCCGTCCACAAAAACCTTGAACTGATAGGTGTAGTTGGGCGGAAGTGTCAGTTTTTCATGGTTAATGACTTCGAGGCCCACGTCATAATTGCCGCTGCTCGCCAGACCGATTTCGTACTCGACCCAGCTGTCCGTCGTCGCCACAGCTTCATTGCCCGACAACGTCACATTCGCGCTCTTCGACTTCGCTTTGCTGCCGTCCATTTCAATCGACTGCACACCCAGAATGTGCGCAAAGAGGTAATCAATGTCGAGTTCGTTAATCTTGCCGTCCCCATTGAGATCGACCGTCGTTTTGCGGAAATAGGATTCGCGGACGGCCACAAAGTCAAGATGGTTGGTGACTCCATCGTCATTAACGTCCTGATAATAAGGCAGAATATCGTAGTATAGGGTCAGATCCTCGAGACTGAACTTCCCGTCCCGGTTCAGATCGGCGTTCGCGAGTTTCTCGATGTCGATCGTGTCATGCGTCCAGTCGATCATCTGCTGAATCAACGCGATATCGGTATCATTGACGTAGGTGTCCTGGTTAATGTCTCCGCGCCCATGGATGTAGTCGATCAGGTCAATCTGGCTGACGTTGTAGCTCTTGTTATGCGCGTTATTGAAGTTCGTCACTTCTTCAAGCTTCTGCGCAGCGTTCATCGCTCGGTATTCCGTCCAGCGGAAGCCAAGTGCCGTCAATTCGGTGTACTGGGCCATCGCGAGTTTCAGAGTAAAGATATCTGACTGATTCACAGCGCCTGCCGTATCGTTATTGATGTTTGCGCGGGCAAACTGCTGCAGCGTGAATGTATTGCCGCCCCAATCCGAAATACGGCCTCGGATGAGCTGGATTCTTTCGAGATCTTTTTGATCAACTTCGCCGTCCTGATTGATATCAACGTGGGCGCGGTAGGCATCCGCCAGATCCACCTTATCCTGCATATTCACGAGTGTATCGCCATTGATGTCGGCCTTACCGTTAGCCAGAATCACCAGAAGCTGCGCGTCTTTTTCATCCAGAATGTTGTCCTGGAAAGAGTCAGCGGTCGCGAGCTTGTTCAGATCAGAGAGGATATTGTAGTCCGTCCCATCAATCACACCGCTGCCGTCGAGATCCTTGGTCAGCGTCAGGCGCTGTTCCATCTGCGGAACACTCGTCATCTTGCGGAAGTTCATATTGTCGATCGAAAGAAGGCTCTTGGATTCCGAATAAATACCGAACCCGCCCTGAGTCAGAGTAAAGTCCTGCACGCGGATCAGCTCAGTATTATTAATGATGATGCGGATCAACCCGCCCGACCGCCGGATTTCAACCCGGTACGGTTTTTCGTCAGACTGAACCGGCATAATACCGTAGCCAAGGCGAGATTCCTTGCCGTCGCGCGTCAGGAACAACTCAACCTTGCCGTTGTTAGGATTAAGTTCGACGCGGTAAAAATTATTTTCATTTTCTTTGGCAAATACGATACCTGCCTTGCGGTTGGCTTCCTGTTCGCCGCCCTGGCCTCCGCCATAGCCGCCTTCACCGCCGCCCATACCGCCGCCGGGTCCGCCCATGCCGCTGCCGTATCCGCCCTCTTCGCCGCCTTCACCAAAGCCGTAAGTTTCATCTTCGGGTTTCTTCGGCAGGCCCATCACCGCGATATCCGCTTCAAAAACGAAGTCTTCGATTTTCGGCGTCTGATGCCAGACGTAGTAATCGTTTCCGCCGAAATTGGTCTGCTTGAAAGCTCCGTCTGAAACACCCCATGTTCCGCCGTCCTGAGCGGGGGTCCATTCCGAAGCCGAACTCGAAAAATCATTTTTACTCAGAGCTTCGAGAACTCCGAGAGCAGGATCCACAGGCATAAGTTTAACGGTCTCAATTTTAATTTCATCAAAACGAGCTTTCGTATAGGGGTCGGTAAAAAGCCCGAGTTTTCCGCGTTCAAAACTGCCGTCCTTTACATTAAAGAGGGGCTTGTTGCCGTTAAAAATAACCTCGATCTGATCACCGACAAGACGGATCGTCAGCTGATCAAAACCGTCTTCATCAAAATCCACCGTCGAAGTGGCAAGAATCTGGTAAATTCCGTTGACTCGCTTGCGCAGATAAATCGAGGAATGGGCCGCATCAATCAAAAGCTCATAGGCATCGCCCGTAACAGGATCTTCACGAAGCAGGATACCGCCTGTCCCTTCACCAACTTCTCCGTACCAGCGAAGAGCGTCAAACTTGAATTTGACATTAATCTGGACATCTTCGATTGAATTTTCGTAGTACGTGACACTGCGCTGGTCGCGGAATTCCGTCTGGGCCATTTCGCCCGCCACACGGCTCCACGCGCCGATGGCGTCAGGCTGCCACCCGTTCAGATTCTGGTCAAATTTTTGATCGTGGACCGTCTCAACGACACGGCGCTTGGAGCGGTCGAAATAGGCCAGATCACCGAGGGCCTTCAAGGCGCGCAGAACTTCAAGTCCGCTCATCTGGGTCAGATTCGGAAGAACACCATTGGACTTGGCTACGAGTTCGAGAGCCTGCTGAAGCAGCGCAAGGTCGAGATGGTCCACTTTGCCGTCCGCGCTGACATCCTTGTAATAAAGAAGCGTTTTGCGGAAAAGGTCTTCATCCGCCTGGAGGATTTTTCCATCCTTATCCCCGATGCCGTCCGCGTTCTGGTCCGGCCCTGTTACATCGGCGCGGTTCAGGACTTCCTGTGTTATGAGCTCATCGGAGAACAGCGCTTCGAGAATGCCTTCAAGTTTAAGACGGTCAAAAAGGTTTACGAAACCGTCGCCCGTCAGTTCACTCTTGAGGTAGGCGCCGTTGGCCTTGAGAAGCAGATTGATATCAACAAAGTTAACAACCCCGTCCTGGTTGATATCCGCAAGCGCCTGTTCCTGAGCGCTCACATTCAGCCCCCTGTAAAGAGAGTCCAGGAAATTTCTCACAATCTGAGCATCGACATCCCCCGTCTGTCCGTCACGGTTGATATCACCGGGAGGAATCGAACGGAACAGCGTTACACTGGCCATGTCACGGATCATGTTAATGTCAGCCCCATTGATAAAACCGTCATCATTCACGTCCTGCATCAGACGGACCGCTTTTTCAATCGCCTGCGCATCCCGAATGTCCGCCTGGCCGTCAGCATTGACATCGAGCCTTGTCATGAGCTGGGACTCGTCGCGTCTTTCGCGGATCAGCGCAATGTCTTCGGTATTCAGAACTCCGTTCGTGTCGATATCCGCGTTTCCAAGGTCACGAAGCAGAGTAAGATCAGAGTTGACGCCGCCCGTGTTGTTGACATCGGTATGGGAGTAATTTTCCAGGGCCTGAAGGATCGCGTAATCTTCTCCGTCAACCCGGCTGTTGCCGGTCAGATCGGTCACAAGAAGGTTTGAGGAAAGCATATCCGCAAGACGGACACTCGTTTTGATGTAAAGATTATCAAAAGAAGGCACAGTATCCTGCGACAGAAAGCCCATCCGTCCGTTCGCGTGGGCGCTGGCCGAGACATTCTTGGTGGTAAGCAATTCACCGTCACGGACAAGATCCACAGAGAAATTGTTTCCGTTCATTGAAACGACAAGTGTGTAGGATGGATCATTAAGTACGCTGTCGCTGATCAGCCAGTCGGCGCCAAGAAGATTGGTTACAACGCCATTGACGACCTGGCCAACCACAAGGTAATCCTTCTGGTTGTCAACCCGCTTGACGGCCGCAAAGTAATAGTTCTGTTCGTCCACCATGCGGAAGACAAGACCCGCCTGACGAGGATCCAGACTCAAGCCGCGAAGCTGCACATCAGCAGCCAGGACACCGTCTTTCCAGTTCGAAGCTCCCATGGGCAGAATCGTCGTCCCCTCGCCCTGCATCGTCCGCACAAGGCGGCCGCGATCAAGCTGCCAGCCCGACGGCAGATCAAGCAGACCCGTCTGGAGATTCTGATTGAAGTTTTCAACCATCAGCTGTTCGGCTGAAAGATAGCCGCCATCAACCGACAGGCGGCCAAGCTTCGCGAGCTTGGAAACGATATCGGTTTCCGACAGATCGACCGTATCACCCTGATAGCTGTAAGTCGTCGCCAGCGCGAGGCTGAGAAGATCGTTTGCCCGGCTGGTCACAATGTTTTCATCAGCGGTGTTCAGGGTTCCGCTGCTGTCGATGTCCGTACGTGACAGCCAGTAGAAGCGCTGCTGCACAGCCTGAATCAGTCCGACGTCGGCGTTGTCGACAATGCCATCCTTATTCAGGTCTGCAACAGCTTCCGCAAAAGCATCCTTCACCTGAATTTTGTGGTTTTCTCCGACTGGCGTCATTCCGCGGAATTCGATAAAATGTACGCCTTTGGCCAGATAAAGCTCCAGTTTTCCGTCCTTGAAATCAATATGAGATCCGTCCGCGTTGAAGCTGCCCGCATACTCTCCATCGATGTAAACATCAAACGGATATTTGTAGTCCTGAGGAAGCACCCGGTCATAACTCTTAAGGGTCAGGCCGACGGCGTAGTTACCGGCTTCCTGAATATCCATACGGTACTTAAAAGAACTGTTGGTGACACGGCCGATCAGATTCGTGCCCACCTGATCGGCGGCCGTCGTTTCAACCGCGGCGTTCGCCTGCTGGCGGATGGTCCGGGCGCCCAGCATAAAACGCACAAGCGCTTCATCTGTGTAGGAAACAAGCCCGTCATAATCGATGTCAATGAGATCCCGGTAAAGAAGATATTGCGCAGCAGCGAGGTCGCGGGCGTTAATTTCACCATTGCCGTCGATATCGCGGTAGGCCGTGGCGATGTCAAGATCCGCAAGATTAACGTTTCCATCGAGGTTCAGATCGGCAAGAGCAAGAGCACGGAGATCCGCGGCGTCAATGACGCCGTTGGCTATCCAGTCCTGCACGGACTGCTGAACATAATCGATGATCCCCTTGGCAATCTGAAGATCTTTTGAATCTTTGAGACTGTCACTATTGAGATCGGCAAAAATAAACTTCGTAATCATCGCGGGATCTAGGAATTTCTGAACATCCTTAATATCCACAATGCCGTCGCTGTTCAGGTCGGCAGGATCGTAGGTCGGCGGCGGTACATTAAAAAGACGGATCGTCTGAATGTCATTGAGAAGATCATCAAGAGCATTGCCGTCGATAATACCGTCCCCGTTGCTGTCGACCAGATCGTTCAGGAAATTCAACGCTTCCTTGACGTCGCGCTCATCTATCAGGTTATCCCCCGTGAGGTCGCGGGAAATAATTGCGGCCGGATTGATTTCCTGGATCATGTAGACCAATTCGAGGATCGCTTCGACACGGGCAATATCTTGATCGTTGATCTTGCCATCCTTATTAACATCGACAATATTAAACTCGGCGATATTCTTGCGCAGACGATCCTTATCTTCGTCATCAATCTCGCCGTCCTTATTGAAATCAATTTTCTCAATCAACGACTGAAGATCGATATTGTTCGGGAAAAGGCGGCGCGCATTGATCACCGTCTGAAGACGTACGCGGTCGTCGTCGTTGACGATGCCATCGTTATTAAAGTCGTAATAGCGCCAGAGCATAAGCTTCGCGAGCTCCAGATCACTCCAGGCGGCTTTGCCGGAATCATCGACGTCGGCTTTATCGATAATTTTGAACACTTCCTGCTGCACCAGGTCGCCGAGCTTTGTCCAGCTGTCAATCTTCGCCAGATCAGTCTGCTCAATGACGCCGTTCCCATTGATATCCCAAATCATATCGCGGATGCTGCTGATATCTTCCGTTTCAATGAGGCCGTCGCGATCAAAATCGACGAAGCTTAAAATACGCATCAGTTCACGGTCAGCGGCATCAATCGTGTTGTCGCCGTTCAGATCCTCCTGCGCTGCCATCAGGTGAATCGCCTGCAGCAGATTGTAGTCATTCTGATTAATGATGTTGTTGCCGTCGAGGTCATGGCTGAGGACATTCATATTATGAATGTAATCCAGATCCGCATCGGCCTTAAGACGGACATTCAGATAGCGGACAAAAGAGTCATTCGAAGCGATGCCGATCTTGCCGCTCGCGAAGGTATCATCCAGCACGCGCATACGGTCAATCCCATTGGCTGTTATTACGATTTCCTGTCCGATCACACGGACGCCGATGTTGACCGGTTTTTCATTATCCACGGTAATGTCGAGACGCTTTTCCGAAAGGAGGGTCGCGACATTATTCTTCACAACGCTCAGAGTCAGGCGGTTGCCGTCCAGCTCGGCAACGTAATAGTTTCGGGCATCCTGAACACGAAAGCGGATACCTGCCTTCTTTTCAAAGCTGCGGAACTGAATATCCGTGGAAAACTCAACATCCTGCCAATCGAGAGCGCCCGCTTCTGCGTAGCCCTGCGTTTCAGCATCCGCCTGAACATAGTAGCGTCCTTCAAGGCGCCACTGTCCTGTGATCGCGGTCCAGAGGGACGCGAGGGAGGCATTATCAAAATCAGCATTAAGCTCAAAATTTGAAGCCAGGCTGTTATCACTGGGACGGGACGGTTCAAGAATGCGCAGAGCAGCGAGAACCTGATCTTCCGTGAAGCCTCCTCGGCCAAGATCTTTCGTCTGATAAAGAGCAATCGCCGCGTTCAGCCATTCCATATCTTCCGCGTCGATGCGGTCATCATGATTGATATCCATGCGGGTGAAATCTGAAAGGATCTTCTGATAGTCTTCCGGCTCAACGACGCCGTCTTTGTCCACATCCGCGTAGGTATAAAAAGGAAGTGTCAGGCGCATTTTCATGAAGCCGAAATCGATCACGTCCACAATCCCGTCGCCGTTCACATCGATACGGTTCTCTACGGCCCGTTGGAGCGTCGCGAGATCCTGAGCATTAATAACTCCATCTGGAGCGTCGACGGGCCAGATATCAGCCTGTTCGTTGTAAATGTTCCGGGCAATCAGCTCCTGAGTAATCTCGACATCACGCTGATCGACCAGACCATCGTCGTTAAGATCCACGCCCTGATAAAAACTTTCACGCAGCAACGCTTCATCGCGCTCGTCGATGAAACCGTCTTTATTAATGTCAGCCCGGGCCAGACGCTCCGCATTCACCGTAAAGAGGTTCGCCAGTTCAAGAAGCTGGGCAGCGTCCACGTTATCAGTCTTGCCGTCCTTATTGATATCGTAACCTTCCCAAATCTGAAGATTCAGGGCCAGAAGATCGGCGTCGAGGTGGTCAACAACACCGTCGTTGTTGATGTCCGAGCGGTCTTTTTCACCTGGTTTGATATTGAGTGAGTTATACGTAATAACGTCCTGGATGCGGAAGACGTCCTTGTCGTCCACAATGCCGTCTCCGTTAACATCAACAAAATCACGGATAAATGACTGAAGGATTTCAGCATCCTTGGCCGTAATCAGACCATCCTGGTCCATGTCCGAGGGCATAAGACGATCGACCTGATAAATGGAAAGTACGATATCTTCAAAAGCCTGCTCGTCCTTCGCATTCACTACACCATCTTCATTGATATCGAACTTGGCAAGCAGGCCCTGGGGATCAGGAGAAACCGCGAGATTGATATCGCCCAGCGGCGTCTCGCCATAGAGAAGGCGGGCTTCTGCAATCTGGACGCGGAACAGGGACTCATCATCAATATCGATAATCCCGTCGTTATTGATATCCAGTTTCGGGAACTGGCGGCGCACGCGTTCAAGCATCGCGATATCACCATCATTAACCTGACCGTCAAGATCATGCGTCTTGCCCGTTGGCCCTGCGATATCCATCACATTCCGGATAAACACTTCCTCAACCTGAAGGTTGATGGGACCGTCGCCGTTGATCCAGACAAACCGGACCGTGTGCTGCCCTTCATCAATACTCACAGGAATTGAACCTTCGACGTAATCGGCACGATTCGCCGGAATTGTCGCAATCCCCTGATAAACGTTATCCACATAGATTTCGAATTTGTATTCGTAGAACTCAGGCGGCGTCTGGTTTTTGTAGGTCTTGACGGAAAGACCAACGTTATAGAGCCCCATTCCCTCGGTCGTGGTTGTGATTTTATAATCAGCGTAGGCTCCGCTGTCCGTCGCATAAAGTGTCGTTCCCGCCGGCGTGAAGGCAAAACGCCCGCTGTCATCTGCGGCATTCCGTCGGATACTCCGTCCTCCAACCGCCGCCAGAAGAAGCGAGAGGTCGTCCTGATCAACCTTACCGTCATTGTTCACGTCAGATCGGCGGAACTCCTCAGCATAGATCGCGCCTTCTGCATACGCATGGCGCATGATGTCAAAAAGAAGCTGCAGATCCTTGTCATCCACGACATTGTCGCGATTAATGTCAAACTGCTTCAGCGTATTGATACTTTCCTTCAGCAGGTCAACGTCAATCTGATCAACTTTACCGTCACCATTGATATCTTTTTCGGAGTTGGCGATGCCGGCTTCAAGGGCGTCAATAATCACATAAAGATAATTAATATCATCGAGATTAACTCTTCCGTCGCCGTTCAGATCAACCCGGTAGCTGATGACTTCAGCAAGTCGCTTGCGGTCAGCTTCATCCACAATCTTGTTGTTATCAAGGTCAATGCGCCGTACCAGCTCGGGAAGGGACGGGTCAATGTGCTCAAGGAAATTCACAACACGGCCAAGGAGAGAAAGGTCGGCCTGGGTCACCTTGCCGTTCTTGTCAAGATCCGCGCGGCCAAGAATAAAAAGACGCCGGCGAAGTTCGGCGATGTCGAAAACATCGATAAGGCCGTCACCATTCACATCAGCCAGCATAAGCTCCTGATCCCGAATGCCGTACGCCAGGTATTTCTGCACCGCGTCGATGCGGCGGACATCCTCCTGATTGATGATGCCGTCGCCATTGACGTCCACATGGGCGCGAAGAAGTTTAAGAACCTCCGACACGTCCTTATCATTGACAAGACCATCACCGTTGATATCTCGGCGCGTCAGTTCTTCCAGCGGAATCTGTTTCTGTCTTTCAAGTGCCGCGAGGATGTTCTGAATGTGACGGATGTCTTCTTCGTTGACCTGCCCGTCTTTATTCGCATCGAGCTGATCCTTATTATTAAAAAGCGCGACGCTCTGTTGAAGCAGGAGTTTATCAAGATCATCAATAAATCCATTGCCGTCAATATCCGCGTTCTGAAACTCATACGGCTGCACGTTAAGCGATGAAATTTCCAGAAGCTCTTTGAGACGGTCAATGTCATTCTCATCAAGAACTCCGTCGTTATTGACATCCCGAAGGGCACTCAAGACATCCGTAATCGCCTTCTTGTCAAGATGATCAACGATTCCGTCTCCGTTCAAATCAGCATCATCCAGCGTTTTCATCGAAATTCCAAGAACGTCTTCAGCATGCTTGGCGGCATCAAAAATATTTTTTACAAAATCAATGTCCTTCTGGTCCGTAATACCATCGAGATTAAGATCCGCCGAACGGAAAAGATGCAGGTGATGATCAAGCAGAGTAATGTCTTCGCCTGTGACACGGCCATCACCGTTAACGTCAGCTTTCAAAAGATCCACGTCCGCCGTTTCAAGGTTAATCGCTTCCAGAATTTCAAGGATCCTCGACAAGTCATCCTGATCGATCGTCGCATCCTGATTGATGTCGATCAGGCCGCGAATCATCGCCTCTACAGCAACACGGTCTTCAACAGTCACCCGTCCGTCACCGTTAAAATCAGCGCGGTGCAGAGGAGAAAGTGTGTTGTAGGTATCCATAATTCCATCGTTGTCAAAATCCTTGCCGCCGATCTGTTTGAAGCCGAATTTTTCCGCATCAAGAAACTTGAGGATGTCATCCACGATCGCAAGATCCGCGGCGTTCACCTGCCCATCGCCGTTCAAGTCGCCCGATTCAAAACGATCCATATTTTTACGGAAACGGGCGACATCAAGGTCGTTGAGAACACCGTTACCGTCGAAATCAGCACGAATGAAATCAAAGTCCGTAATTCCCTGCTGATAATACAGAATGATGTTATGGAAGCGGTCAACGTCCGCCTGACTCCAGACTCCGTCTTTGTTGATGTCAAAGCGGCGGGCCAGAAAATCGTTCATGACCTGAATATCAAGGGCGGTAACCTTGCCATCCAGGTTGATATCCGCAGCCTTCATCTGATCCCAAGTATAAGGAAGTGATGCGTCAGGATTGCTATTGAGGAAATTGACAATTTCGAGAATGCGGGCCGTATCCTGCTCATCCACACGGCCGTCCAGGTTAACATCCGCACGCCCGAAAACCTCGACAGCGGCCGCAAAGGCCGTGTAATCAGCCTGATTAACGAGCCCGTCGTTATTCATATCAGCCAGGTCATTTTCCTCCTCCGTTACGTTCAGACGTTTGTACGCCAGCACTTTTTCGAGGAGTTCGGCATCGGCTTCATCAACATAGCCATTTTCGTCAAGGTCAACATAATCATTAAACGTTTTCATGACAAGCTGGCGCTCAGCCTGGCTGATCAGCCCGTCACGGTTCAGGTCCGCGTGACCGTACGGATTCACTTTTTCAAGGTACTCTTTGGTCTTGCGGATAATAAACGTCTCGTCATCCGCTGTAAGATCTCCGTCATCATTGAAATCGTACCGGACAAACAGGTTGTCCCAGCGGGCAATCGCCCCGGTTACAGGCAGGCTCAAAAGATCCTGATCCACCGCGTCGACGCGCAGATCCCCGTTAAAATCAGCAACCATGAGCGCCATTTTCGCCTGAAGATCCGTCAAATCGTCGCGGTTGACTTCGCCGTCTCCGGTGAGATCGAGTTTTCCACGGTTCTCGCTGGTCACCGGCTTGAGGCGGTCGACATAAAGTGAAAGGAAATTCTCATCTTCACGGTCGATCTTGCCGTCATCGTTCAAGTCATAAAGAAGAATATTACTGACAGTGTCCCACTCGCTGCGGATTGTCCCAAAGCGCGCCAGGTCAGCACCATCAAGAACGAGATCACCCGAGAGATCGAACTTTTTAATGAGATCGCTCTTTTCTTTCATCTTCGCCTTTATCGTCGCGACGTCCAGGCGGTCAACCATCAGGTCACCATTCACATCCGCTTCAAGAACCTTGAGGATTTCATTCAGGTAATCGTAATCCAGGTTGCTGAGGACGCCGTCATTATTCAGGTCGCCCTGATGAATCTCAAGAGCCGTACGCTGGGACACATTCGTAATCCAGTTCCCAAGGAAGGCCAGGTCAGCCGCGTTAATGAGCAGGTCACCCGTAAAATCCATCAGGCGAATGAAATCCCGGCGAAGCTCGGATTGCAGCGTCTGGTACCGGAAGAGATCCTTGAGCCGGGCAAGGTCAGCGCCGTTGACAACCCCATTACCATCAATATCCTTAACGTACTTTGAAGCCGCGTCCAGAGCATCAATATCCTGCTGTTCAATGAGGCCGTCGCCGTCAACATCCGCCTTCGAGAACATGTCGAGCGTAATTCCGAATGCCTGCATCCGTGAAAGAAGACCTGACAGCTCTTGAATGTCGGTATCATTAAACTGACCGTCACCGTTGAAATCAGAAGGCATTTTCCGAAGAGCATTAAGCAAGGCGTCGAAATCTTTGCTGTCACGCTTTCCATCGCCGTTGACATCGGCATGTTCAAGCTCATACGCGCTTGGATTCACCGCATTCCACGACATAACATCATCGATCCTCAGAACATCCTGAATGTTGATGACTGTGTCCCCGTTAACATCAACACCGTTCTCAGAAGCCTGCTGAAGCGCCTGAGCGTCGCGGCGGTCGACGATGCCGTCCTTGTTGATATCGGCACGGAAAAGTGCGTCCGCGTTGATGAACTTGCGCACCATCTCTTCAACCAGCGCCACGTCAACGGCATCAAACTTTCCATCAAGATTAATATCGTAGCGGACCGAATTCTTAAGCACGTCGTCAAGAGCCTTGATATCTTTATCGTTCCACTCACCGTCGCCGTTCACGTCGGAACGGGCAATTTCCCCAGCCGAAATTGCGTTCTGCTGGAACTCCGCAAGCTGCTTGATGCGGACAAAATCAGCCTCATCGACCTTGCCATCGGCATTGATATCCACAGCATCAGCGCGCTTGGCTTTCATGAGATTAAGATCCTGCTCATCCATGACGTAGTCGAAATTCAGATCGGCTTCAAAAACATAGTTCGGCATTCTGTTCTCAGTGATCGCGTCCAAAATCTCGATCATCCGGTCAACGTCTTTCTGATCATTCACTCCGTCATCGTTCACGTCAAACTTCAGGGCGTCATCGAGTGCCTTTTGAAGGGCGGCACGATCAGCAATGTCCACATCCGTATCCTTGTCAATGTCGCCCCGCTTACGTTCCGATTCACTGAGCACATCATTGACATCCGTCATCATCTGAGCAACTTCGGACTCTGAATAGCCCTGGGCGCGAAGGTTGGCGGAAAGGTTGTTCAATTCCGCGGCATCCGTAACGCCGTCACTGTTCGTATCTGCCTTGGTGCGCCGCTCCATAGCTTCCTTCATGCGCACAAACTTCATAATCTTCTCGATCTTATCGAGGCTGCTGTTAACGTTGTCTTTGAGCGGATCATACAGGCCGGCAAGCGCCTTGATTGAGCTGTCAAGAAGCTCCTGATCCTTCGCGTCAATCACATTGTCTTTATTAACGTCCGCGGCCTGAACCTGGGCCTTGGTAAAAACACGGCGATCCTCAAGAATTTTCAGAGCATCCATGATCGCGGTGCGGTCTGCCGATGTGATGATACCGTCCCGATTAACGTCGAGATTCGCGATCATCAGGAAGGACGCTTTGAAGGTTACAAGATCCTGGTTTTCGATCACGCCGCTGCGGTCAACATCCGACGCCATCATTTCGTCGAACGATACACTGTTCTGGACGTTCAGAGCCATGCGGCTGATGACATTGACGTCCAGACTATTGATAACATCATCGCCGTTAATGTCATAAGTCAGCTGCGTCGCGCCCTGAGTAATCTTGGTCTGAAGCAGGTTCGCGTCACTAACCGTTACGACACCGTCGCCGTCAATGTCCGCATTTGTCACATCCCTAAAGTCGAGGTACTTCGTAATGTGGAACATGATATCGTTATCTTTCTGGTCAAGCTTTCCATCCAGATTGATATCGTAGAGAGCGAGGTTTTCCGGCGTCGGGTTATTGGCCGTAACAGCCGCCTTTACGGCATCTCGGTCCTTGAGAGATACTTTGCCATCACCCGTCACATCCGCTTTCGCGATCATTTCATCGCGAACAAGAATGTTGCGTTCCAGCCCCTTCAAAAGGAAGGTCATACGGTAGATGTCCTTGTAATCGAGCTTGCCGTCGCCTGTGATGTCATACTTCATGTCGGTTGAAAACGTCAGAACAGCATTCTCAACAGCCTTCCAGTCATCCTGGTCGACATCTCCGTCATTGCCATGGACATCCGCTTTGGTCATTTCGGCGGTTGTCGTGCGGAAGAAGCGAAGATCAAAAACGCCGTCAACCATGTTCTTGATGTTGGTTTCAAGGCGTTTTTCGTCATCCTTATCCAGAACACCGTCATGATTAAGATCCACAAGACGATTGAGGTTGATAACCACCTCATCGTAGTCGCCCTGATTGACGACACCGTTTCCATCCACGTCAAAATTGGCAAGATCACCGAGATTGACCTGCTTTTCGAATTCGACAAAATCACGGACGTTGTCAATCTCCTGAACGTCGAGGAAGTCGATCTTGTTGTCACCCGTAAAATCCTTAAGCGGAATTCCCCAATCACGGTACAGAAGGCGCAGAGCATCTTTGTAAATTTTACTGTCAGCGCTCGTCACCTTGCCGTCCTTGTCGATATCCGCGCGCTGGACCGTCTGGGTATCGTAGGCATTGAGGGCGGCGTTCAGCGTGATGATCTTGTTAATCTGATCAATGTCCCGCGTATCGGTTTTGCCGTCGCCGTTAACATCGATCAGACGGGCCACATTGTCGCGGATCAAAATCAGGTCCCGTTCTTCGATCTTGCGGTTTTTATCCACGTCAGCCCGGGTCGCATCCCAGAGAAGATCCTGAGTTACCTGGCTCGCAATCAAATTCGCAAGCATCACCTCGTCGAAAGAATTAACTTTGCCGTCTCCATTGAAGTCCGCCCGGGGATTTGAGCTTGAACCATAGAGCGTGTCGAAAGCCGTTTTCCAGCGATTGACATCCGTCTGATCAATCTTGTCGTCTTTATTCAGATCAGCCCGAAGGAGTTCATCCGCGTCAACACCGTCCAGCACGTACGCGATCACAAGCTTCAGACGGTCCAGATCTTTCGCATCAAGAATCCCGTCTCCGTTAATGTCAACGGCGTGTTCGAATGCGTCCCGGATCTTGTTATAGTCGGATGCATCGATCAATCCGTTTACGACAAGGTCGGCACGATTAACCATTTCCACGGTGATATCCTGCTTCTGTTTGTCGTCACCGATCATGACAAGAATTCTCAGAACATCAAAGTCGTCGATGTAGCCGTCGCCGTTAATGTCGGTCATAACTTCGAGCTGCTTCAAAAGAGCGTACCGGTCAAACATATCGACGTCGCCGTCGCGGTCGATATCGGCACGATCGCGTTCTCCGACACCAAGATTAAGATCCCAGACTTTAAGAACGTCACGAAGACGGTTCAGGTCATTGGTGTCCACTTTTCCGTCATTGTTCATATCCACAAGATTATTGAGAACATCAAGGAGCATTTCCTCATCAAGGTAGTTGATCAGACCATCCCCATTCACATCTGCGCGCTGAGCCTCCTGCGGGCTAAGGGGATTTTCTGCTAGGCTGATGAGTTGATCGATGATGCGGATGTCGTTGTTGTCAACAATGCCGTCGCCGCTGATATCGACATAATGTTTCAGCACATCTTCGAGCTTGGCGATGTCCTGCTCGTCAATAATGCCGTCCTGGTGAACATCAGCCCGATCAAGCTCCTGCTGACTCACACCAAGGCTGAAATACTGAAGAATATCGCGAGCGCGATCAACATCCCCTTCATCCATGGCGCCGGAGTAGTCAAGATCAACAAAATTAGTGATTAAATTGGAAAGCACAGCAAAGTCGCTGTCGTCGACAACGCCGTCCTTATTGATATCCGCAAGCTCAATACTCTTGTCGTTCATCAGCATGCGGCCTGAAGCGCGAGGGGTTGATGTTGCGCTTGCGGCATCCGTTCCAAACTCCCGTTCTTCAGAATCACTGAAGCCATCACCGTCCGTGTCAACCTTAAGGGGATCCGTCTTAAGCACAATCTCATCTTCATCAGACACCCCGTCACCATCCTTGTCAGAGGCTGTAACGCGGGCGGGCGTCGAAGATGAGTTAAGAGGATCATGCCCGCGGGCGATTTCGTAACCGTCACTAAAACCATCATTGTCAGAATCCGGATCATCGAAATTGCTGAGCCCGTCACTGTCCGTATCTGCGATCCCCCCCCGGTTTTCATAAATATCCGGGAGTCCGTCGTTATCCGTGTCGGTACGTTTATTTGACTTGGAATTCTTGGGATCGGTTCCGATTAGACGTTCATAAGAATCGGAGAGTCCGTCGCGGTCCGTATCACGGTTCTCAGGCGAGCCAACGAAATCGAGAGGATCTTCGGGGTTAGTCCCCTGCACTTCTTCAAGCTTGTCGCTGACTCCATCATTATCCTGATCCACCTTGTTGGCGGGGTTCTCAAGCCGGTCATAAGGGTTGCTGCCGCTCTGGAGTTCAAGGGCATCCGTAATTCCGTCCCCGTCACTGTCAATCTTCAGATTACTGCGTGCATCGCGGGGATCGGTCTTCATACGCAGTTCAAACGCGTCACTGAAGCCGTCACGATCCGTATCCACAAGGTTCCGGATACTATCCTGGCTGTTCTGCGGATCGGTACCGGTAAGAAGTTCAAATCCATCGCTGAAGCCGTCATTGTCAGAATCAACGATCTTGCCCCGGTAATCCTGAGCATCAAGCCAATTAGTTCCAAGGGTGTATTCGACGCTGTCCGAATAACCGTCGCTGTCGGAATCCAGGTCGTGGAGAGCGCTCTGCGGATTACGGCCAAGCATAGTCTCATAGGAATCGCTCAGTCCATCGCTGTCAGAATCCTTCGAATCCGCAGATCCCTTGAAATCCTTATTGTTCTGATAATTCGTACCCGTCAGGCGTTCGTAATCATCGCTGAAGCCGTCAAGATCACTATCCAGGGACGTTAGGGATCCCTTAAAGTCGCGGTCATTATAGGGATTGGTTTTGTCGGCCAACTCCTGGTAGTCATAAACGCCATCCTGATCGGAATCGACCGGACGGCTCGTCATTTTCGCCGGATCAGTACCGATCGACCCTTCAAACAGATCGCTGAATCCGTCACCATCCTGATCGTACTCAGGACCCGTTCTTGCAGCATTCGGCTTGTCGCTTTTCTGGCCAGGATGGGTGCCCAGGAACTTCTCCAGCTCATCGCTGAAGCCGTCGCCATCCTGATCCTTACCTGCTTCGGGTTTCGTGCCCGAAGCATCCGGTTTGTCTGACGCATTGTAAGGATGCGTGCCCGCCAGAAGCTCAGCTGCCGTCGAAATGCCGTCCTGATCATGATCAAAATTCCGGATATAGGACAACTTCGCTTCCGGGCTGTCCGCTGCATTGGGATTGGATCCCAGATAAGCTTCCAGAGCGTCGCTCAAGCCGTCCCCGTCAGCATCGTTGAGCGGTTTAAGATCATTAATTCCCATCGTTCCTTTGGCCAGCGATTCACGAATGAACTGGGCACTCAAAGCCGCCGGAATACCGGTCTTGAGAGTCAACGCATCTGTTGCGGCACCCGCTCCCATGGGAAGAACCCCCAGGCGCAGTTCCAAACTCGTGCTTAACCCATCATTGTCCGGGTCCTGAACAGCCGTATTTTGCATTCCTGAATGATCCGCAGAAAGCTTATCGTAGGCATCTTCCGGATTAAGACCGCGCCAAAAAGCCAGAGAATCACTCACGGCATCTCTGTTCATATCGGTCAGAGGCCAGAAGCTGACCTTCTTGCCATCCAGCCCTGAAGAAAACTGAAGATTCGGCGAGGGCTTATCCCCATTAAAGTACGGATTTGTTCCGACAAGAAGTTCGAGCGAATCGCTAAAGCCATCGCCGTCCTGGTCATCCTTGGGCTTAAAAGCCGAAGCAAGGTACTCATCCAGAGTCATACCCTTTGAATCAGCCGCATGGGCGCTGATCAACGACTGGATATCCAGCGTATAGAGACTGCCCTGCAGCTTAAGCGGTATATCCGGGTGATCCGCAGTTTCAAACGGATTGGATCCGATTCTAAGCTCAAGAGAATCGCTGAAACCATCCATATCGCTGTCGCCGGAGTAAACTTTTTGAGCTCCGGGATTCGTCGTGTTCACGGCACCGAACCCATTTCCCTTGTTGGAGCCCGAAATAACCTCCATAGGTTTAGCCGCATACTGTTCCTGGCTGACAAAGTCCAGACCTTTGGTCCGATGCTCTTCAGCGCTCGTCCAATCCATTCCCATCATCATTTCTTCGTAGTCAGAAATACCATCGCCGTCGCGGTCCTTGAGGTTTCTTTCACCAAGGTCCGCCATATTAAAAGGTTTACTGGCGCTCAAATAGGGACTGGTGCCGGCGTAAAGCTCAAGAGAATCGCTGAATCCGTCTCCGTCTGAATCCTGACCGTTATCACTCTTGAGGAAAGGATTCGTAGCTGCCTTGCCGGCCTCAGGATAAAGCTCGTTAACATCGCTTTTGCCATCGCCGTCGGCATCAGCAAACTGAGCGGGTGTATCCCAGGAAATAAGCCGGGACGTGCCGATTCTATTTTCTTCACTGTCACTAAAACCGTCACTGTCCGTGTCAACCATTGCAGACTTATGATCTGCGGCATCATAAGGATTTGTACCTTCCGCCTGTTCAACGCCGTCAGGTGTGCCGTCATTATCGCTGTCGACGGCGAACTGATCAGGGACAAAAGGATCAGTGCCGGCGGCCGTTTCTTTGAAATCTGCCACTCCATCGCCGTCAGAATCGTAGGAACTGATAAAAGAAATGGCATTTTGAACAATCGCAATATCCGAGGCATCCACAACCCCGTCAAAGTTGACGTCTACATACTGATCAACGATACGCGAATAGGCCTCCGCCTCCGCCTGTTCGACAACGCCATTGTTGTTGCCAAACATACTGTCGATCAAAAGAGCCCGATCGAGAAAAACCGACTGCATGTTGCCAAGCGTAATCGTCTGAAGAGCCGCCACAGCCTGCTCGAGAATTCTCAAGTCGCTGTTATCCACCCGGCCGTCATTGTTAAAGTCACGGATGCCAGCGCCAAAACCTCCGAGAGGCAATCCGCTTTGCTTGCCATTAAGAAGCACTTCAATCGCATCCTGAAGCAGAAAGGCATCGTAGTTATTCACGACACCGTCTTTATTGATGTCCATTTTCATTCGACTTTGAAAATTGTGGCCCGCACCGGGTGTCGTCGGTACTTTATAGGTTGTCTCCGCAATCATGCGTTCCTTGCCAGGAACGCCTTCATAAAGCGTCACTGTTTTCACATCAAGGGTATCTCTAAAATAGGTAATAACCTGACGCTTCGCATCTTCCACATAAATGTGTTCGCTCGTCGTCTGGAAGTTTCCAAGCGGGAAAAGAACCGCAGCTCCGTTCCTGAAAGAAAGCGGATTAAAAAGACCCGCAGGCAAGGCTCCCGTTGCCGCGCCAAGAGCAGGGTCAACTTCTTCATAATTCTGAACAAGACGCATACGAGGAGCACCGTTGGCAATTTCATAGAACACGATTGTCAACGGAATGAGCTCGTCTTTTCCTGTCTGGGAATTAAAACGATATTTCAGACTCAATTCCGCCTGAATAGGATCACCAAAAACCGAATTTGCGGCAAGAGCGGAGTTGAGGTTACCTTGGCTGGTCAGAGGCGCCGCTGCCGCTGCCGTCCCGAAATTAAGCGGAGCAAACACGGGAACACCTGTGCGAGGCGCATAGAGCTTGATATCGATCGATGAAAGCTTCATTTTCTTGGCTTCATCCACCTCGTAGTGTTCGATGAAGTTCAGACGCTCTTCACCCTTCAATCCAACAAAGTACTGAATCTGAGTTGTCGCGAAAGTCAGCGGGTTGGCACTCAACTGACGCTGATAGTCCACAACATCGATTCTGAACAAAGGTTGTTTGTTAAAAGCACCGGTCGAATCGTAAACGTAACGGTTTCCGAGAAGAAGCGAAAGCTCCTGATCTTCGCCGCGGTGATAGGTGTTGACCTCGCGGATCCGCTCATTGTTTTCAGAGCCTTCATACAGCGTCTCCGTAATCCTACCTTTGGTGTCCTCAGCCACACTGCGGAGCATCACGTCCGTCTCCGGATCATAAAAGAACGTCGTCACCTGATTGACGAGACCGTCGGCGAAGTAGCTTGTTATCTTGACCTGCTTTTCACTTCCCGCTGGCCCACGGTACTCGGACACGGAGACAAGTCTGCCGAAACGGTCACGAACAACAACCATGCGGATAGCGGAACCTTCATAGCTGTACTCACTGACAAGGTCAACAGTTCCGTCTTCGCGATAAGTCGTGATTTTTCTTACGAGTTCTCCGAGCATCGGGCCAAAATATTCTGTCTTCTTCTTCAGGCGATCCAGCGAGTCGTATTCTCTTACTTCGCGGATGCTTCCATTCAAATTGTAGCTGTACTCGCCGGTGTGGCTCACGGTGACGCCATCAGCCTGGAAAGTCGTAACGCGGTTGAATCGTTCCTGGCCTTTGCGTTTGCCGACATAGGTTGATTCCTGAAAAAGAACCTCGTCCACGCCCGGAATAAACACCTTGAATGTTTTCGCAAGGTTTTTAAGGCCGCGAAGAGCGGGCTTCAAAGCATCCGGGCTGTAGAAATACAAAGTTCTCGTATTTAGAACAACCTGCCCCTCGCTGTTCATCGAGTAAACACGTGTTTCGCGTTCGTCATTCAGATTAAGCGGATCGACATTCATATCCGTCTCAATGACAAGAATGTCATCCCCGGCCAATTTATTGTAAGGGGCAGGCGTTACGCCATCCGGCTGTCCGCCTTTGACCTTGTACTGACGAATCGTCTTAATCAGGTTGAAAAGTTCTTTGTCTGCGGGATTGTAACTCGCATAGTCGTACACATTATAGAAAAGCGGCACAGGATTCGCCGGATCACTTTCAGAATCAAATGTCGTGAAGGCCTTCTGGCGGCCAAACTCATCATACTCGTACCAGCCGCTCAGCGTTGTATTGCCATACACCGTTTCGTTAAGAGACGGTGTCGCGCCCGGAGGAAGGCCTGCCGGAAGAATCGGCGGCTCCTGACGAATCTGAAAAGGCGCGTCATCGAGAATACGATTTTGTGAAGCCGTCTTCCGGATCTGGCGTTCATCGATCGCTTTGGTGGCCGGATTGTCGACATTATCATAGTGAAAATGATTCATGAAGGAACGCTGCGGCGCATCAGAACTGGATGAATCGTAAAGAATTTCATACTGTTCGCGGTCAAAAACCTGATCGTAAAAAGTCTCTTTACTGATTTTGTTAAGTCCAGCGCCCTGAGCTTTTTCCGCGCCGAAATTCTGCATCAAAATGCCGTCAAGCGCGCGTTGTCCCGTATCCGGGTTAACGATCAGGTCCCAGGTCCGGGAGATCGTTCTTCCGAGACGGCGGTGATTATCCCCCTGATTGATATAAGCCCACTGGAATGTCGTCAGGTAGGATGGACGTTCAAAGCTGTCGTACATGATGGAGTAGGCAAGCATTCCCCGATCAGGATGGTTAAATGCCTCAGAGATCAGCTTGTCATCCCCTGGCATATCGGTGGCCAGCGTCAGAGAACCAAGAATAGCTTCGATCGCGGCGTAATCGGGCGCCGCGCAGGTGGCTGCGCAGGCAATGCGCGGCAGATCAGTTGCACCGGTAACATTGTATTGCCAGACAGACCCTGGGGCCGTGCTGTCATCAATAAAAGTTTCGGGGAGATCGAAATCCGAAACATAGCGCATAACAGACATCGTGCTTAAGGATCCCCATTGATCGAAACCAAAATTGTAGAGCGCTTTACGGCCGTACTCATCATAAACGATTTCCGTGGAAAGATGATCCTGTGCGGTGTCACCCGTATCACCGGTATACTGGCGCGTCATCAACAGACGAAGGCTTTCATCCTCATCCGTCGCGGCGTTGTCTTCCTGATAAAAGTTAACGGTCGTTCCACGAATCTGGTTCTGCCAGGTTGCCCCGGCAGGATCAAGGTTCACAAGGTCATAATTGACAATCTTTTCGACCTTTAAGCCTTCAGAATCGAAAGTGGAAACACCGGCAAGACGGGCCCGCGTCAACATCCCTGTCAGATCCTGATAATTACGTTTTTTGTAGTCCGTAAATGAGGGCTCGACATCAATAGAGCCGTCTCTCGCAAGGCGGTACTGGCGCATTTCCTCGGGAATGCGGCGGAACTTCTCAGCATCATAGACAAACTTTGTCATCGAGAGCGTTTCGGCAGCGCCGTCCAGATCGTAGTTCAGCGTAAAGACAGCAGTCTGTCCCAGCGCGTCATAGTACTGAGCGGTACGCAAACGGTTATCCCCCGTCTGCATATCCCGCAGCTGCTGATAAGTGCGGAATCCAGTCTCGCCGGGGGCGTAGGTCCGGACGCGGTCGATGCGGCTGGGATTACCAGTCTGATAGTCATAAATGCTCATGGCGACAACATCGCCGCGGGAATTCAGGCTTTCTGAGTAAAGAACCCGTTCAGCACGCTCGGAATAATAGACGATGGTGTTAAGCTCATCCCGCTCCTCAGCTCCGGCAGCCGTCAAGAGACTTTCAAATTGCGCATCCGTTCTGTCAGCCAGCGCAATCGAATCTGAGATTTCGGCATTGCCGCGGATCGTATACTGCTCGACACGCTTAACGTAAAGAGACTCATCTTCCAGCGTCCCGGCAACATCATCACGGTAAATGTGAAGGGAATACCCGGCTTTCCGGCCATCTGAATAATTGTACGTGATCTTGACGCGCTTGCCTTCTTTGTCAAACAACATAACCTGGCTCTTTTCATCATCCGAAATAGCCGCCAGCACATCCGCTTCATTTCGGGTGTCAGGCGCGGAATCAAAGGCATCCGTATCGGGACCTGAACCCCGAATCCCGTAAACAATCTGTTTGTCCAGAAGCTTGGCTTCGTTTTCAGGCGTGCCGGCATCGTCATCCTGATAGTCAAAAACAATCAAGCCGACCTTGGGGTTGGAATCAGGCTCACCATTCTGATCCGCATCCTGCGGCTGATGCTGATAAATGTAAAGCGGCTGGCGGCCGTATTTGTCGAGGTAGCTGTAAGAAAGCTCTTTAAAGTCGGCTTTCAGGGTAGCTTCAAGAGCAGTCATCCAGTCCCGATCACGGGAATCAACATTTCCAAGATCCACATCGTAGGCGGGATCACTCAAATCATAATCCGCATTGAAATCGACACGGGATGTATCTTTGGCATTTTTCTGCTGATAATGCGACACGGTCATGCTGCGGCGCTGACCATCTTGATAATTAATCGAAAACAGCCGGGTCTCACCTTTTTTATCAAAATACATTTCTGATGCCAGTTCGTCATCCACAACGGCATCATAAGGATCGACGCTGCCGCCGCGAACAGCATACTGTTCCATCTTTTCAAGCTGATCGGTGCCTTCCTTGTACTTGAAAACCTGAAGAGCCACGATCTTTTCATCCTGATAAGCGTGCGCATAAATCCGCTGACCATCCACGAGATAGGTTTTGCTCGCGAGCTCAGCGCCATCAGGAGCGGGTTCTCCAGCAGCTTCATCCCAGAAATCGTCCACATCGTCTGTCAACGTGAGCGGCTTCGCCACATCGTAAGTGTCTCTGCGAAGAGGCTGTCCCTGACTATCATTAACGATGAGACTGATGGAATCCGCCTTTCCATCGATATCGATGGAAAGTTCAATGACCGGGAAATCAGTATCTGGATCCACGAATGTCCGGCGCTGATGTTCCGCTCCGCCGGGAACACCCGGCCAGATATCCGGAGCTGGAGACATGCCGATAAGGCCATCAACATCATAATCATCGATATAAAGAAGGTTTCCATCGACATCATAGATAAATTCCCGAAGAGTACGCCCATCAGCAGTCAGGGATCCTTTAACCTTCCCTTCCTGTACGTAGGTATAAAGAAGCGGCTGAGAAAAGCCGGAATCGGAAAACTCCGTTCGCAGGACATTATCTTCATCAATATCATCTTCCTGATTGAATCGGCTATCCGGTGTCACGTTCCAGTCAGCATCAAGACCTGAAGTGGTACGGCGCCGCGTTTCGCTGATAACCTTTGTTTCTGAGCGGTCAAGAACAATATTGAAAGCGCCATCCTGATAAACAATAACACGCTGCGTCGCTGCATCGACAGTGATCTGATCCATGTACTGAGTGTTTTCCTGAGGCATCCAGCTGGCATCCAGGTTAGCTTTCAGGCGCACGGTATTTTCATCGAGCTGCGTGGATTCGGTACGAGACTTCACGGATACAAAGGTGCCGCTCTCATACTCAGCGATGCGTGTCGTCTGGCTGTCCACGATTTGTTGATCGATGTAACGTGTCTTGGAAGTGGGGCCCCAGGAAGCATCCAAATCAGTTTTAACACGGGTCGTGGTCTCGTCCTGCTGCTTGATTTCGCTGCGGCTTTTGACTGAGCCGAAGCTGTCATCCGTGTACTCCGTGATACGGCTTGTTGTAGCATCAAGAGTTTCCTGGTCAAGGTAGCGTGTCTGGGATGTCGCTGCCCAGCTGGCGTCGAGATCTGTCTTAACACGGGTCTCGGTATCGCTTATTTCCCGCACTATGCTCCGGCTTTTGACAGCGCTAAACGTCCCATTTGTGTATTCCGTGATTTTCTGCTCAGTTGGAGATCCCGGTCCCGCTGTAAACACAGTCTCCTGATCCATATAGCGGGTATTGGGTGTTGCCGCCCAGCTTGAATCTAAATCCGTCGTGACGCGCGTAACAGTATCAGAAAGTTGTTCTGTGATACTCCGGCTTTTAACTCCGGTGAAAGTATTATCCGTGTATTCGGTAATGCGGTTGGTCGTCGCGTCAATAACCTGCTGGTCCATATAACGTGTTTTCGCCGTCGGTGCCCAGGATGCATCCAGGTCCGATATGACACGGCTTGTTGTTGAATCAATCGACTCGACAATACTGCGTGATGTAACAGTCGTAAATGTGCCGTCCGAGTATTCTGTTATTTTTGTTTTATCACTTCCAAAGGGCTCCTGGTCAATATAGCGCGTTTTAGCCGTGGGCGCCCAGGCAGCATCAAGATCCGTCGTAACCCGTGAAATATCACCGGGAAGCGTTTCCATAATGCTGCGGGATTTAACTTCAGTGAAAGTGCCATCCGTATATTCTGTAATTTGCGTTTCAGTATCGGAAATGGCTTTCTGATCAATATAGCGGGTATTCGCTGTCGGGAGCCATTCGTCGCTGAGATCGGTAATAACGCGTGTAACCTCATCTGGCCGGGCAATGGTAATACTGCGTGCTTTAACATCCGTAAAAGAAGCATCTTCAAACTCTTCGGTTTTGGTAGTCTTATTATCCACGCTGATTTGATCCATAAAAGACGATTCAGCTGTCGGATCCCAATTGCTGTCGACCTTCGTAATAATACGGGTGACAGGAAGACCTTCGGCCGTATCAGGCCGCTGAATCTGCACAAGACGCTCAGAGTCTGCTGTCATTGCCCACGCAGCATCTACCTCCGAAATAATACCCATGCGGGGACCATCAGGACCATCCGGCAAATCAACCTGAATCAGACGCTCACTGTCAGAGGTCGACGACCATGAGCTGTCTACTTCCGTAATGATGCCCGTCTGATCATAACCATTGGTGTCTGCGGGAAGATCGACCTGAATGAGGCGCCTGCTCTCGGCCGTCTCCCCCCAACTCTCACTAACTTCGGTAATAATCCCGGTCTGATCATAACCGTTGGCATCGGCAGGAAGATCCACTTGTATCAAACGGTCACTATTCGGTGTCACCCCCCACGATGAATTGACTTCAGTGATAATACCCGTCTGATCATAACCGTTGGCATCCGCGGGAAGATCAACCTGAATCAATCGTTCACTGTCAGCAGTCGTCGACCAGGATGCGTCTACTTCCGTAATGATACCGGTCTGGTCATAACCACTCGCATCCGCAGGAAGATCAACCTGGATCAAGCGTTCACTGTCAGCAGTCGTCGACCAGGATGCGTCCACTTCCGTGATGATGCCGGTCTGGTCATAACCACTCGCATCCGCAGGAAGATCAACCTGGATCAAGCGCTCACTATCCGCCGTCGTCGACCAAGAGGCGTCCACTTCCGTGATGATGCCGGTCTGGTCATAACCACTCGCATCCGCTGGCAGATCAACTTGAATCAAACGTTCACTATCCGCAGTCGTCGCCCATGAACCGTCCACTTCCGTGATGATACCCGTCTGGTCATAACCACTCGCATCCGCAGGCAGATCAACCTGGATCAAACGTTCACTATCCGCAGTCGTCGCCCATGAACCGTCCACTTCCGTAATAATACCGGTCTGA